>Ga0228710_1003404_pt1 | contig 25309 bp, 11 predicted proteins | sample MedpolnodulmetaG_FD_177995 | JGI IMG/M metagenome (GOLD analysis project Ga0228710, IMG submission 177995) | Root nodule microbial communities from Medicago polymorpha collected in Santa Monica, California, United States - pink nodules | ecosystem: Host-associated > Plants > Roots > Nodule...
GGTGAAGTAGCTTCTGGTGAGATATGCTTCTGATGTATAGCGCTTCTGATGTTCTTGCTTCTGATAACTAGCGCTTCTGATGACGTGTCTTCAGGAGCTCTTCTTCAGACTCGTTTCTTCAGACGCAGCACTTCAGAGGCAGTTCTTCAGACGCAGTCTTCCAGATGCTTTAAACTTCAAATAAATTCCTTTGCTCTAGAACTTGTTCAATCAGAATCTCTAAGAATAGTACTTTGATTATGGATCCTGCACACTTGAACAAATTGTTTAGCATATCCAATTGATTATTTTTAATACCTTGTTATTGTCAAAACTCAATAGGTGACTTGTAAAACACCCTTGTTCCAACACAAACCACTAGTTGGTAATATCAATTGGTGTATTCTGATGCCACTTAGAGTCATAGTTATGTTTAGAATTGTATACATAGATAGCTATTTGCATTTAACAGGGTCACCAATAATTTGCATGATTACATTATTTTTGTTGGGTCACCTATAGTATGACCTAACTTATTATGTCGGATCCAGCATTGATCACTATGTTTCACCATAGTAAAAAAAACATATTAACATTTTACAATGGATTTATTGTTGTAATATTGGTAATGATTTATCGAAAGGTTTTTATGTTACATTAAATTACTTTTTATCCTTTTTTGAATATGATATATTAGTGGTTTGCTTTTTACAATGAATGGTATATTTGTGTTTGTTAGTTGAAAAAGGTGAAATGTGCATGATCCTCCTTGCTGTTTGGACCACACGCTATGGATGGTTACAAGGGGTGGAAGTTAATCGAAAAATATGAGAATGCATAGGTTGGATTGGATGGGTTTAATACTTTAGTGATAAAACTTTTAGTTGGTTGGCTACTTTTGGAGAAGAATTTGATGTATTCAATACAACTTGGTAACAATGCTATTACTACTACTAAACAATCAAAATATCAGCATTATTTCTAAGTCTTAGAAGCCACCATTGGTTTCCAATAGTTTGTTTGGATTTGTAATTGATAAAGGTCCACAACACAATTCATGACTCAACTTATTTCCAATGTGAACCAATTTCTTATCCCCTCATTTAATACCCAATTTCTTGGTGATAGATCCATGTGGGAAAATACTTTCAATTATGAATTTACATCACACTAAAATCATAAATATAGAGTGATGTCGGTCACCTTTCTTGCATCAATATTGTCTACTCCCCTACAACTCTTGCATCATACATATATAGTATTTTATATATATCATCTAAATAATTTAGCATAATTAATTATTAATACAAAATAACTTAATTTTTTTTTTCTGGATATTTATCAATTTATAGCATTTCACTAATTTATAATTAAAGAAAAAAAAGTTGGAAATCACAAATTGAAAATCAATGTGACTTCCCATATTGAGATTTGAATGTGCGTTTGAGGAGTGACTAATTCGTCAAATTTTTTTTGAGGAGTGGCTAATTTGGATTTTTGAAAAATCAATAAAAAATTCAAAAATATGAAGATCATGTTTTCTAGAATCAAATGAATGCCAATTTTCTTTATTCGGTAAAAAGAAAAAATGAATGCCAAATTTTAATACTTATAGAGCTGTTGAATTTATTTGGAATACACCATTGTGTTGTGTTTGTGGCTGCTTACAGTGAGGAAATAAATACTCTTGTTTGGAATGCACATTGGGTTTGGGTCACTACAGCTAACATGCAAAAAACATAAGTATAAGTTATTTTGTTCTTTTTTGTCTTCTAGCTAGTTGAGTAACACATCACTCTATTTTCTCGGAAATGCATCAGGAAAAGAGCAAGAAAATAATATGTTTTGTTGTTTCCTTCAACAACAAAAGAAAAATAGAAAATTATATTGCATTGTCACTGTTTATTTTATTCTATTGTTGTGATTATTTATTTATATACATACTACGGTGCATATGGCATATAATGTTCAATTTAATGTTGAAAAATGTATGCACCACTAGGAGGGAAATAGTCTCATATCTTCACGTGGCATGGAATAATTGCCAGCTTGCTCTGATGAATACATATACAGTAGGAGCCGATTTTATTGGTATAGATTGGTCTTGAAAATAATCATCACATGAGTCATGGATTGTGACTAATATGACCTTTTGAAGTGCAATTCGTTGCACACATCAACCGCTGATTATGCCTACACAAAAAAGGAGAGAAAATTTTGATAGTAAAATCTACTTTACTAGTAATAATTAAGCACTATGGTTCAACAAATTAATCACAACACTAGTCTTTCATTACCCTAGGGTAGAGATCCCACTGCTAGTTTGTAGGAAGAAAAAAAAGGGGGTCATTTTCGCACATCATGGTGCTGCATGTTAGTATATATGGACCGCAAAGCCGCTCAATTATGAAGGCAATAATGTAAGTAAAAAAAGTACAACTGAAGAAAAGGTTTAAATAAAAATGAGTTATTATATTGAAACATACGGTTGTTTGATTGCGAGAATTATTAAGAGATTTGTGATTGAATACATTTATGTCAAATTAAGTAATAATCAATTCTAAAATAATAAACTTTAAATTTTTGTTTCAAGTTGGAATATTTTTTTTTTTGAAGTTGGAATCATACATGTTCAAAAGCAATCAAACCAATCAAAATCAAAAGTGTGTGAAATTACTGAAATGTTTTTAATGTCCAGTATTTGTCCACAAAAAGGTGTTCAAATAACATTTATATACCTACATACAATGTTTGATTCTGGTTTTATAGGTGTCAAAATTAATTTTAGAGATGTATAATTAATTTTGATATGTTTGAATATATGGAATTAATTTTGCCTTAAAAACGGACTTTAACTTGAAGCTACTTATAGCTATTGACTCCAAATATAATTTTTATACTCAAATTGTTATTTATTTTTTTAAAATTCGGTATCCGATTCAAGGACCGACTAATTCGAAGGGATCAATCCCATCGTCCATTTGCGGGGCTCCGTTCTAATCCAGAGTAAAGCTTTGTATGAACTCGCCCATCAAAATTGACATCAGAGAAATTGAACCTGAAACGTTGAGATGAGCACATTCCAAGATCCCAAGCCAACCACTAGGCCAACCCCAAATTAAATGGGTTTATATTTAATTAATTTTTATAAATATATATCCAAACAATAAAATGCATGTTTACAATAAAAAAAAATTTAGAATTAAATGCATGTTTGCATTTGACCGCATAAGCAAACACATGATGATAGTCATTAGTATTATATACAACTTATTGATTATTTTACACTCTAAAAATGCCCGTAATAGCTAATTGTATGTTTGGTCTGCTATTAAAAAAAATATAAAAGCAATTTTGGCTCCGTTAAAAAAAATAGTTGATAATTAATAATTTAATTTATAGTAGACAAGTTTATACAGTGAATAGTTTATAAGTTAGTTTATAACTTTCATTAGATAAGATGGTTGATTGAATTTGTAGCGTTTAAGAAAATTAGAGGTTGAATTAGTTAATAAATATGAAATGACATAAAAAATATATGTTTAATTTAATATTTACTTTTTTCAACTAAGATAACAAGGGTATAAAAAAAATGATAAGTTATAAGCTAATAAAAATAAGTTGCAAATTTATGAGAAGATACCAAACTTTTTTTTTTTGCATATGAGTTTATAAACTATAAAATCTAAATCTAGCAATTAAAATCAATTTCAATCAACAACCCAAACAATCAAAATCAATTTTAAATGTTCATATTCACTTTTTTATGTGAATCAGATATGCTATACGTACAACCGTAAAGATTAATCGCTTAAATCAAGTAGAACTATGATAGATGTTTTAGTAACTGTTCCAAAAATAAATTCAAATATGTATGAATATTCTTCTTAACTTCTATGTAATCAACAATTTTTTTGGGGAATCTATATTTCCAACTGTTAAATAATATTAAAATATTTTCATATAATGTAACTAATTGTATTAAAAAAATTAAAATAAGTTCAAATTATTTTATCAATATAGGATAAAAAAAATATTTAAGGGGAGAATAGGATAAAATTATTACCCATTTATATAAACTCGTTTAATTATTTAACCAAAAGCAATTGGATAAAATGATAAAGACTTTCTTCCAACTTAGAGGTTCTAGATTTAAATCCAACTCCTTAAATGCATTAGTGTTAAATCTCTTAAAAAAAGTTTTATTATCCACCACAATCTTATCCAACTCAAAACATTAATATTTTTTTTTAAGCAATTATAACCATTTAAAAAGGAGAATGTTAACTAGTGCCCAAAGATATTGGTTAAACATTTAAAACAACCAAATTTTTATGAAAAAATTGTGTTATTATTACTTAATCAAATGTAACATATTGTATTTTCAGGACAAAATTTTTATTTATAAATTTTTTTTAAAAAATTAACGACTACAATTACGCGCTAAGATATCTTATTAAAAAAAAAAAAAACTTATGTAATTAGTTACGCAACAAAATAAAGTAAACAAGTAGCATACATACATTTCCTTAAAAAAAAGGTAGTATACATACATAAGCACATCCAATCAAATACATAGGAAATCTATTTAAAGATACTAATGGCGGTTAAAGATTCTCTCTCATACTAACCTGGCCCACAACTCCCTCTTGCATTTTCGCTTCCCTTTTTCTTCTCTCTTTTCACTTTTCCACCTTTCTCCTTCACTTCACTCACACACACCACACTCCTTCCAGCTCCATTTTGAATGCTTAGGATCAAATGGGTAAGCTCCATTTTGTATTGACTTTTGTTCTTCTACTTCTACTTACAAATGTCTCAGCTGCACCACCATTATCCTCATCAATTTCACCTGCAAGTAAGTCATTCACTGATTCACATACCCAATTTTTCATTTATCAATATTTTGCTTTTTTTATACTTAAATTTTGTTGCTTTTTTCAGAGATTGTTAATGGGTTTCTCTCAAATGCTGTACCTGCTTTCACCAAATGGGTGTTCTCTCTTAAACCAACCACCAAAAAAGGTATAGATCTATCTCAAATTCTCAATCTTCAAAGCACTGACACAGACACTGGACACGAGATTGATACTAATACACAAAAGTGATTGTATGTATAGTTAGAAGTATCTGGTGTCTGAGGTGTCTTGTCAGACACCAGATACAATATAGTTTTAATATGAAGTGTTGGTGCTACATAGATCACAAATGGCACATACACCCGAGACTACATTGACACGTAGACCCGATTTTTAATTTAAGAAAACGAAAGTAGTCACGTGTATTAGTGTCTTGTCAGACACCAAATACAACTTTAATCTGAAGTGTTGATGCTACATAGATCACAATGATATTTTCACGTTTTTTTTTAATGTTTTTCTATTAGTTTTTGTTTTGTTTTGGTTGTGATGTGGAATCGGAATGTTGAATAACAGCGATTGCTGGGAAGTCAATGATGAAGTTTGAGAGTGGATACAATGTGGAAACTGTGTTTGATGGAAGCAAGCTTGGAATTGAGCCTTATGCAGTTGAGGTGTTGTCTAATGGGGAGCTTCTGATTCTGGATTCCGAGAATAGTAACATTTATAAGATTTCATCTTCACTTTCTTTGTGTAAGTGTGCTAATGTGGTAACTTGACCTTATGATCTCACTCATCCTACTAGCGGCATTTTTTTCAGTAATAATAATTGTTGTTGTTATGAAATCAGAATAATCTTCTGGTGATTATAAGTTTGGTTTTGTTGTAGTTGTAGAGAATTGTTATTTGTTTTGTTATTCAGTCTCTTTTGACCTGATTTGAAATATTATTAACTAGCTTGTTGACTTGTTGATCCATTCATTGTGTAGCATAAAGCAATGTGTGGAAATGGAATTGACTTGCTTTGACTTTTGAAATTATCGGCTATATTCAATTTTGTTTGTAATTGGTTTTTTGCGTTGTAGACTTACAACAAGAAACCATGAATGACAATGGTCATTTCTTGTTCCCTATTCTCCCCTTTGGATTGTAGAATCAGAAACAATCAATTGAAGCAATATGACATCAAAGAGTTTGGTTATATCATTATCACTAGTTTCAGTGTGATGCGTACAATGCATGATATTTTGTCACTCTAGTTGTAGCTTATGAGATTTTATTACTTAACTGTTATGCATGCACTTGTAACTCCTTGCATCTATGGCATCTTAATGTGATTTCTCTGCCTCACTTGAAACCATTGGTATGTGTGCACTTTCTTCACTTCAAAAATAACATGTACATTGCAAATGTGCAGATAGCAGGCCAAAACTTGTGGCAGGATCTGCTGAAGGATATTCTGGACATGTTGATGGGAAATTAAGAGAGGCTAGGATGAACCACCCAAAGGGGATTACTGTTGATGACCGAGGAAATATCTATGTTGCAGATATTATGAATATGGCAATTAGGAAAATTAGCGATTCAGGTTAGCATTTTGTTATACTTTGATTAATCTTTGGTTCTCTACTCCTCTATAGACGTTTTTGTTCATTTGTGTATATATGTATAGGATTCCTAAACTAGAACACAACTGTCTTGTAGAAATTCAAGGCAACTTATAAATCCTGTAAATGTTACTTTAGGCCAAACTTACATTCAAGGGTTTTATTTGGATTGACTTATTTTTATTTGAGTTTATCTATTGACATAAGCATTTTGAAGATTGTTTTGGCTAACTTATTGAAGCAATGTACAACATGTCCATAAGCTGTTTTCAGCTTATTTCCATAAGCTTTCCAGGATAACTTATGAAAACAACTTATAGCTCATGAAAACAGTTTGATTATATTCTATCTTTTGTTATAGAAATAACTTCATATATAAGCACTTATGCTATAAGCGCATATTACATAGTTTATCAAAACATTGTTCTACTTTGAACAGCAGAGTTGGAGTTGGAACTTTTTATTGAATTAAGATATCTGTTTCCTCTTTTATGGAAAAGGAATTAAGATGTCTGTTTTCAGGGGTTACAACAATTGCTGGAGGAAAATTAAGCCGTGGAGGGGGCCATGTCGATGGACCAAGTGAAGAGGCTAAATTTTCTAATGACTTTGATGTGGTTTATGTTGGAAGTAGTTGCTCCCTACTTGTTATTGACAGGGGGAATCAAGCCATCAGGGAGATTCAGCTGCGCTTTGATGACTGTGCTTATCGATACGAAAGTGGATTTCCACTCGGTAAATAAAATAAATCTATTCAGACTTCAGAGTCTATCTTTAGAGTTTTTATTAGTTACATACTAAAAGCATATACCTTCAATCTGCAGGAATTGCAATGCTTCTCGGAGCTGGCTTCTTTGGTTATATGCTGGCATTGCTGCAGCGTCGTCTAAGTACAATTGTTGCATCTCAGGATGTGACTCATGTGAGTGCTTGCCTAGTTCTCTGCTTTCTGGTGCATTATATTAAATAAGATAAATATAGTCTATATAGCACTGATACCTCAGATCAATGGCGTGTCCAGTGTCCGATACGACACCGACACATTTGGTTACATTCAATTACTTTCTCTTTTTAAAAACTATACCAGTGTGTTTGTGTCTGTGTCCAGTGTTTGTGCCCGTGCCGGTGCTTCATAGAATAGTCATAAATAAATCGGATAGACAGTTGGCTATCCAAAAACAAAATATGATTGATAGAACTTCAATAAGTTTATATGCAGTATTTATCCAGATTTCTTGAGAAAAAAGGAATGTTACTTCTTACTTCTCATTGTAGCTGCATGACATGGAAAACTATAAAATCTCAAAACATGCCATAGTAATGATAATCGTATAATGTAAACATATCCTTTGTTCTCTAAAGCTAGCATAATTCAATGTTCATAAAATCGATATCAGAGTACATGAGAAAACTTCAACTAATAATTCATCTCATGCTTTTGTAGGCTGAGAGCTCAGGAATGTCTGACTTTTCACCGAGTCCATACCAAAAGCCGTTGAAATCTGTCAGACCGCCTTTGATTCCATCAGAAGATGAATCTTATAAGCAAGAAGAAGGTCTCTTTGCATCCATTGGGAAGCTTCTTACCAATGCTGGGGCCTCAGTAGTGGAAATAATGGGTTTCAGGAAAAAACCACAAAGCTATGAATTTCAAAGCCAACCTTTATTCCATCAACCTGAAAGGCAGGTAAATGCTTGGCCTGTACAAGAAAGTTTTGTAATTCCAAATGAAGACGAGCCTCCTTCTATTGACCCAAGAACTCCAACCCCTAAGAAAACATATCCTTTCATGATTAAAGACACTGAAAAAATGCAACAATTGTGGCAAGGGCGAGCGCTCTATAATGGATGGGAAGGAGATCTTCAGCATCAGCAGCAGCAACAACAAAAACATGTGTACAATGGATGGGAAGGAGATCTTCATCAGCAGCCGCAGCAACAACAACAGCAACCACAACAAAAACATCTGTATAACGGATGGGACGGAGATCTTCAGCAGCAGCCGCAACAACGACAACAACAGCAACCACAACAAAAACATCTGTATAACGGATGGGACGGAGATCTTCAGCAGCAGCAAAAACATCATTATCGTAATCAGTATCATTCATCAGTCGCTCATACTTACTATGAGCAAAGTCACGAGGAAACCAATGAGATAGTATTTGGTGCAGTGCAGGAACAGGATGAGAAGGAGTCTGTAGTTATCAAGCCTTTGGATTATGGTGATTCTCTCTATGATCATCATAATATGCGGTCTCGAATCAGTTATATCCACAAGTACTGAGTATATACAATCAAAAACGTTTGCAGTAATGAATCTCCAATAGGGGAAGTTGAAATCAAGTACAGAAATTATAATGATTTCTTTTAAATAGTAGGATTTTATTTTAGTGAGAAGCTGATGATCAGAAAATTATTTCTTTCTTCGGTTTTGCCAAATTTTCAGTCGCTCTGGTGTGTAAACAAATTGAACATTGAGCATAATTTAAAGGCAAGATCAAGAAATTTTGGTACGCTATTCCTTTTTATGGTCATGCTTAAATATTTAGTACTAGTATATTATATACCATGAAAAATCTAACATGCTCCTTACAAAAAATCTTTCTCCTTGTTGAAGTATGATACAGAACGTTAAATTCAGTCAATGGTAAACGCAATCCTCGAGTTTGACATTCGATGTTACCGTTTAAATTTACTACAAGTTTTTGATCAATGTATTACGTATTTGTTATGTTGGTACTTAGTACCATTCAAACATGATGGTTGTTATAACTTTTCTTTTTGGACCATGTATTATAGTATTTTTCACTTTCACAAAATTGACTTCTAAATTGTGATGAAAGAATTTTCTTTCGTTTTTGTAACTATTACTGTTTACGTTATATCATTGTTTAAGTGGACCTCTCACTAGTTTTATTTACCTTTTTGCATCTATTCTAAATACAATTAAAAATTTCCCTGAAAAACAATTTAGTTAATTTCGACAAAATTGGTTGTTGAAAATTTTAGTTTATTAACGTAATTAAAAGCAGACTTATATGGGTCTCATGCGTATACAAGGATTCTCATGCCAAAGGTCATTGCACATGACATGGGTATGGGTATTTTTTTCATTATTCATGCATAAAACAATTTATTTAATTGAAATGTGAATAAGCTATTTATTTTTATTTTTTACATATGAATCAGCTATTCGTGATAGAAAATAATGAACTTCCCCTAAAAAATAATGAACTTCCACATTATGGCAAATGAGTACAGATATATGATCAAACAGTGAACTATGATAATAGTTAACTGAACGTGGGAAGTGATCACGGTTTTGACCTGAGTAAATCAACTCGCCTAACCCTAAATCTACATAGCTGAAATAAATACATTATTTTATATTTTTTAGGAGATATACATACATTATTATATAGTAGTAACAATTTACATGATTAATTCCTTAAAAAAACTACAAGATTAATAATCTTTTAACAAGTTTTAACATTGGCATCTCCCCTTCAAAAAAAAAAACATTGTCATCTCTTTGCGTCAAAAATAAAACATTGTCAATTTTTGGCGGAAATACTCTTGAATTATTTCAAAAATAAAGTTAGTTCAATTTGATTGAATAGTCTTTTATATTAGCAAAAGATACAAAAAGTCATTTTAACAAATTGAAATAGACCATGTTTCTATATCTATTTTTTTCACAAAAGAAATTGATGTGTTAACTAGTGAAAGCCACGTGCATCCGTACAAGTCGCGTAACATTGTGTTAATTAAGAAAACAATTATATTGTAAATATTGTAAAATATTTAAAGATATTAAATAAAATTATCAACATTAATGTTGTGTTTTTATTAAATATTTATTTTATAAACAACAATCCATTATATTATGTTCTTATATCTTCTTAGACAAATTTTCATGTCCCTGTATAAAAAAGTCGATATGATAAAAAAAAATTAAAAATCGTAAGTATTTTCAAAATACCAAAATTAACATAGTGTTTCTCAATACAATACAATACAATGAAAGGTCTGAGAAATACGATTGGCACGGCACATTCTGTTTGTATGTCAAGAAAGCGCTGATTGTTGGGAAATGACGGGTCTGTCACAAGTGATTCAGGATTGTTTTGGGCATTTCGGTACAGTAGGAAGCGTTGCAGCTCTGTTACACGTTTCGCGATTGCTCTGCTACACATTCTGAACTGATAACCATTCCGCAAGCGTCATCTGAGCTGAACGAGAATCAGAAGTGAAAAATGCGTGGAATCAGAAGGCGTCATCAGCGCATCAAATTCTCGTTGCAGCTCAGATGATGCTTGCGGAAAGGTTATCAGTTCAGAATGTGTAGCAAAGCAATTGCGAAACAATGAGCAGAAACTATAGGGCGTCTGGTAATGCAGTGTAGGTGACTTGTAATGTTGATGCCAATTTTTTGACATGGTATATCAAACTGGTTAGGTGCATGTATCCGCGACGAAGGAGTAATATTTGTGAAGGCAATGACAGGGTGGTTCAGTCCTGAGTTACAAATGCATGAAGGTGAAGGTGTTGCTATGTTGAAGTCTATGAAATGGGTGCAACAAATGGGTATTTCTAGCGACTAGCATGACTTTTCTTAGTGATTCCCAAGTTCTTGTTGCTACAATATATGGCAGAAATGAAGGCCAATCTGAGTTTAATCTTATTGTGAACAGTATTAGATGTCTTTTAAATTTGCATAGTAACTTTGAGGTAAAGTTTATTCGGAGGCAAGCTAATATGGTTGATCACAGCTTCACCCGAGTGGCCAATTCTTTCGCTCGAGCGGCGAATATGTTCCTCTTTGTATTAGCCCCCTAATGATTAATGAAATGAGTTAAGTTTGTTTCCTTAAAAAAAAGTTGCGAACGTTAAACACTTAGGTTCAATGATACGAAAGAGAGAAGACATGGGCAAACACCAACCTTAGTTCAGTGATATGAAAGAGCACTTTTATGAAAATAATGAAATTGGTCTAAAGTGGTTGGTTTCGACCATTATGAGACGGTAATGGAACATAAGGCACCACATAACTTCTAATATCTTGATCTTGTCGCAACATCTAATATACATTTCTTGCAGATCATCAAGTTTAATGATTTCAGTTAAGAGCAGCTTGAGTTTGGTGTGCTCAATATCTTCAGAGAAGCAAGGTTTGCGAAAAGTTTAAATGTATCACACGACATGAAAAAGTTGAATATTCCATGTTGCAGTGGTTTGCAAAATGGAACAAAAAATGATTAATGATCGTAACAAAACCATAATAATTGAAGGTGTACAATATAGTAAATAGAGAGGATAACATGCATAGAGCGGATGAGAAATCCAAAACTAACCTGAAACAATATAGTTTTCTAAATTTTTTTACTAAAGTAAGTTGTGTTAAACTAATCCAAAACTAACCTCTCAAAATAAGTGAGATCTATTTAAAGGGTCGACATTTTCTAAGAGATGTTTGTCTGTAATCGATGGTTAAGGATGAACTCCTAACTAAATAAAAGTTAAGCAATCTAAATATTTACTACTTGTGCTATATTTGGTTGTTTTATGATATTTTGGAGCTCTTGTTATTGTGCTAAACTGTTTGCATTGGACAAAGAAAGGTCGTTTTACCATCACAATCATGGAGATGCTGCCATTTAAAGTTTTAACTGCTGAAAAGACTAAATAATCTCTTGTCAATTGGAAAATCAAAGAATGGTTCATGGTAATGAATTCTGCGACTAGACACTATGTATTGATTCTTGCTTTAAAATATTTTCTGTTAATAGATGTCATGGGTTTTGTTAATCCTTGGAATTAGACTATGCTTCCTTGGTTGTTCTGCCACAGTATTTTCAGTTTTGTCTTGATTTCGTCCTCCTGCGGAAAGAATTGGATGTTGCCCTAACTTTCAGTATTTTCTGTTAAAAGAATTGGTTGTTCCTTGCAAATCAAGAGGTGTATATGATATTGATGTGATTAACTTATGAACTATAAGCAGTGTTTCTTTATCTTTCTATGTCACTGCCCTAACTTTCCAGCATTTGGATATTAGAAACGTTAACAGATTGTGCACATATAAGCTTTGGATAGAACACATGCATCATTCCAGCTGTTCCATTGTTTCACATTAACCTTATACGCATCGTGTCTCAACTTCAATTCACAAATGAAACAGAAAAGGTATAAATAAAGAAAAATTCAATTCACTATTCAAAAGGTTTCTCAACTTGATCACTTGGCAGAATAGACTGGGCACCATCGTGAGCTTTAATTCCCCAATCTTCTGAAAAATTCTCTGATTTCTTTTGCTAAGGACTTTCATGCATTTCTCACAGAGAAGCTCCATCAAATCTTATATCAGTGATGGACCCAGAGGAATATTTCCTAATAAAGAAATTAGGAAAGTCAAATAGGGTCCTGTATCATCTGGCTGCCGCAGATTTTACAATTCGCTTTGTGTCAGCTACAGAAGCTTGGGGAGAAACAGTCTTTCCTTGCTGCAAATTCCATGTTCACTTTCCATGGCTGCTCTTCCTTTCTAGTAGAGTGTGTTATCACATGAGTTATAGCTGGCATATGAATTGTTGTTCCAGTGGATTTTCTGACCCTTGTCAAAGACGGAATGAATTGTTGTAACAGGTTCACAATATTCCAAGATTTCTCATGATCTTTTCCTTGCACAAAATGAATTTGTGGTTTTACTTGCAAATCAAGAGATGGTTGAAGGAATGAAGGCCAGTAGAAGTGCTTGCAGAGGCGTACCTATTGTCATGAGAAGATTATCAGCAATCGATGAGGATGCAGATCACAAGAGTTTCAGTCAATTAGCACATAAACTGTGCAGTTATTCATTAAGCATAAACACGCAGACTTATATGTTGTTTCTATAAAATTTGGGTGTTTTTAAAATTATTTTTCTTAAGTACTTACATGATAATTTTGAATTTGAATTTCTCAAATCCATTTTTTACAAATCAGTTCCAAAAAAATTATCTCAGAAAGTTATTAGTGCAAATTTGTTTTTCAACTCCATATAAACATCATAAATGAGAATGTTCCAAGTCTTCGGAAAATTATTTAACTCATCAAATTTTATTTGTTTTCCACATTAGAGATAAAATCATATGAAAACTTATGGGGATGCATAAACATGCCAACAAGATGATCAAGTACCATGATGGAAAATATAAAGCAGAACATCACAAAATAACCATTATAGAGTTTTGATGATGGGAACAAAATTTGTACTCACATGGTTAAGTTGGTGCTCAAAGGGATGTCTTAACCCCAGCAGAAGTACAGAGGACTCGTTATTGGCATTCACCCTTCAACAAACTATACATTCAAGTGCACATCAAACTGCGTGTCAACAAGGACAATTTGTTTGTAGTATTCAGCCGAAGAATTTAAAATGCCGAATTTTTAAAACAAACAGTGCTATGATATGACTAATGACTGAAGAAATAAAAAAAGCAGAAAGCACTTTACCTTCCTTTAGATCTGAACAAATAAACTATATAGGCAACCCAGAATCAATAAAACACTTGACCAAATCTTCAATGGAATACTAGGATAGAGGAAGAAAAGGAACATTGTTAAGATGAGCCATAAATATAAAAGTGTCAAAATGTATTAAGAAAGGGCTAGAGATCCAAAACATACCATGAAGATTTTGAATGTGAGATATTTTTCGCCAATCCTCACCTGTTTCCCTTTTACACCGTTTCTCCAACTCAGGACAACCACAAATACTCAAACTCTTAAGAGCAGAAAGGCTTTGAATACTAGCCGGAAGACAAATCAACTTCGGACAATCCCGAATTCCTAGTTTTTGAAGCGAACAAAGGTTTCCTAAAGAATCAGGTAAGGATGTTAAGTTTGGAAGAGACAACAATGATAACGATTGAAGGGAAGTCGCGTGTTGTAAGTCCTCGCCCAAACCTTCTATTTTTGAGCAGCTCCAAATCGTCAATTCCTTAAGAGAAGGTAGTTTCCCCAAATCATCAATTTCTAATTCTGAGCATCCCAAAATCGTCAACTCCTTAAGAGAAGGTAGTTTCCCCAATTGTGGGAGGTGTAAACAGTTTTTGCAATTTTTGAGATACAACGACCGTAGATGTATTAAAGAAGGACTAGACATCCATTCTGGGAAATGGAAACCTGTATATCCTTCCACCCACAATTCTTGAAGTTGTTGGGTACAAGGTTGAAGCACTTCAAGTATCTGCTCCACATTTTCCTGCAACTGGGACTCTTCATCCCATGACAACCGCAAATTGTTCACGTGCTTACTCAACATGTTGGCTTCTTTAGCATCTTCTACATTTTTTACTCTCTCAAGGTGTTTGATGTGAAACTCATTTACTTTGAAATTTAATTGTCCTAATTCTGCCAAAAGGTTTCCCTTGCCAACTACATACATGCTCAAAGTCCTAAGGGAAGTCAACTTCCCTATATTGGGAGGTAAACTTGATAATCTGAAGCAGCCAAACAAATACAGATGTTGTAGAGATTTCAAGCGTATCAAATTATTAGGCAATTTTCGGAGGTTTCTACAATAGTGTAATTTCAAAATTTGTAAATTCCACAACTTACATAGAGATGCCGGAAGAGTTTCAAATTCACCGACAGAAAGATCCAAGTACCTTAAAAACTTCAAATGACTGAATGAAGATGGAATTCTTGTAACACATGTCAACTTAAGTACCCGTAAAGAATGAAATTTTAATACATTGAGGTGATACTCGTGACAATATAAGCTAGTGTAGGTCCTCAATAATTTGACGTTATACATCAAGATTGAATCTACTTTAGTTGTAGTCCGATTTCCAAATGAGAGATGGCGGATTCTTTCAAATGTACTAGGCATGTCATCATTTTTTGTAATGCAACACACCTCATCTGAAATTGATTGAGCAAGATCATGAACAAGATCGTGCATCTTGAAACTTGTAATTTTGCCGAATACATCTGTTTCAATATCTTGAAAAAATGATCTACAATATAATTCATTCCACACATCATTGCCGATATCTTCTTCGTCCAATATTTTATTGGACGAAATAAAGCCATTAGCCATCCAAAGCTCAATTAGAAACTGCTTCCTTATTATTGCATCTTTGGGAAATAGTGCACAGAAGGCAAAACATTGTCTCAGTTTAAGCGGCAAATTCAAGTAACTTAATCTCAACGCAGGCATGACATAGTCTTCACCTTGTAAACTCCATAGTTTGCTTTCCTTCACATAGTGCCACTCTTTTTCCTTTGTTTTAAAGCGCAAGAGACTTCCTAGTGCTATTGCAGCAAGAGGCACTCCCCCACACTTCTTTAATATCTCCTTTCCTATGACCACAAGCTTTGTCCGTTCCTCATTTGATCCAAAAGCTCTATGTTTAAACAATTCCCAACAATCCTTGTCGGATAGCTTCGATATATCATGTGAAGGTATTGTTCCCATGATTTCTGCTACCTTCGCAAGACGAGTAGTGACCAAAATTGAAGCTCCCTTTCCTCCACAAGCCAATACAGATCTCAATCTCTGCCAATTCTCTTGTTTATCGTCCCAGACGTCATCCAATACAAGCAAAAATCTGTTTCCTTGTAGTAGATCTTGAAGTCTTCTTTGTAGTGGCTCTAGATCCAAATCTTCACATGATTTCTTAGTTTCCGCTTCGATGATTGCTTTAGTTATTCGCTTCAAACTAAAATCTTCTGAAACACACACCCACATTCTGGACTCAAAGTGTTGGACCACCCTTTCATGATTGAAGATAAGTTGGGCAAGTGTTGTTTTCCCAAGTCCGCCTAGACCCACAATTGGACAGACACTCAAATCCTCAAGACCAGATGCTTCGCCAACCAAAAAATCTACAATTTTATCCTTATCTTCATCTCTTCCATAGACTTGAGGTTGAGAAATGATTGAGGTGGTTTGGCGCCAGTCAAGGACTCCTCTTCTCTTCTCTCTGACTATCTCAGTCAAATGAAACTTGGTCTTTTCTTCAGCTATTTCATCCAACCTCTCTCGTATGCTCTTCATTTTCTTAGCAATTTTGTAACGAAAAGAAACTTGTTTTGGATGAAGAGATGATAGACAAGAGCTTTGTAGCTTACCATGTAGTCCACCCATGGATCCTTTGTACTCCAACTCCCGTGCATTGGTGGCACACTCGTCCAAGATATCATCGAGGACGTAAGCAGCATCTTTAAGCTTAAGCAACCAAACCTTGACAGCTTTGTCAGTGAATTGTTTCCCCTCAGCATCTTCAAGTGTTGCTTTGATTGTAGTAATCAAACTTGAAAGACTTTTGAAGTCTTTTTGGAAACCAAGAAATAGGCCTATCTTTTCCTGAATGAGTGAGGTCAAATTGTCAAGGGCAAGTTCAAGCACAGCTTCAGCCATATTCTAAGTTGTAAGTCGATCACAAAATGAAAGTATAGGTTTGTTTGTTTGTTTGTATGTTGAGAAATGAAGTGTAGTAGTATCAAGGATTAACAATAAGGACTGGTATATACGGTAGTAAAATGTTTTGCCTTGACTTGTGAAGTCAACAAGGACAGGTGAGAAAATAAAACACTGCAATAACAGGTTGAATTATTTAAAGCTCTGAATTGTAAATTGAATATGATAGGTGAGGTTGGACTGTATTGTATGATGCATGAGTTATTATTACAAAAATATTAGTGAGAAAGTAAAAAAATTCACTGCAGTAGGTGATAACCATTAACCAGTTGAATGGTTCAGTAAGAGTTATTATTATATTTACATTTTAGTAAAGGTTCTTTTCAATCGGGACACCCTTATTAACAAAGTTTCTCTATTTTTCAAACTGTACGATACACACTCATTTACTGATTTTTTTTTCATGACCCTGATTCTTTTTTTGTCCTTCAGTGGGAATACCACAAGAATCGAGCCAGACAGACACCCTTCAGTCCAACAACAAGAGCTCAACCAACTGAACTACTTATCTTTGTGATATAATTCCATCGAATTAATATAAATAGTAACATTGTGCTATAAACATTTTGTTATTGTTTTTTTAAAAATTTGCGCATTAAGTAGCATTAATTAAATTAAATGAAAAACATTTCAACAATATAATTTTAACAGGAGTGAAACTAATATCATTCATTCTTTCAGAAAAGAAAAAAAACAATCATTCAAGACCATTTATTTTTTTTAAAAGAAGGATGCTTATTGTATTTCATTACCAATAACTTGTTCAATACAACGAGGTACATTAGTATAGATAACAGGACTAGCTAATAACGCGGCAACCCCTGCTAAGTGGTGAGCTGCCTCATTGGCTTGTCTCTGAGTAAACTCGACCTTTGAGCTGGTAAACTTAGTGTTGAAGAGATGGCAGCATGCAGCGAGAACCTGGCCAAACTCTGTGATATCAACACGGCGACCATTAAACGCGTCAGTGGTAATCTTTGGAGTCCAAAGCAAAATCAACACTATCAAAACTCATATGTCGCCCAGCCATTCCAGCGCATAAAAAAGATCCAAGGCTTCCCCCATCGAAATAGGACACACAGGGGTTACCGGGATCCCTTTAGCAAGCACAGAGACACCTTCGTCATCACAGATGCAAATACCTATCCCTGCTCTATTGGTTGTGCACACATAAGCTCTGGATTAAACACATGCATCATTCCTGTTGTTCATATTATTATTACTATGTATAATGTTACATTGTTTCACATTAATCTTATATGCATCTAGAGTGAAGCGGATACTTTCACTGTCAATTTGTCAAATAAAGTACATGCATTGGTTCTTCAGCATCCATCATTGTTGAGTTGTGATACAAATTATTCAGTTGCACATGAATTTTACTAGCTAGTCCTCAGTGACTCATCTTTTTGACAACCTCCAATATGAGCTTGGTCACTTGGCAGAATAGACTAGGCACCAACATGAGCATTCATGTCTTCTGAAAAATTCTCTGATTTCTTTTGCTAAGGACTTTCATGTCTTCCTCACAGAGAAGCTCCATCAAATCTTATACCAGTGATGGACCCAAAGGAATCATGTTTCCTAATGAAGAAATTAGGAAAATCAAATAGGGTCCTGTATCATTTGGCTGCCGCAGATTTTACAATTCGCGTTGTGTCAGCTACTAAAGCTTGGGGAGAAACAGTCTGTCATCACATGAGTTATAGCTGGCATGTGAATTGTTGTTCCAGTGGATTTTCTGACCCTCGACAAAGGCAGAATTAATTGATGTAACAGATTCTGAATGAACCCTATGCATTGGACTCATTATTCCTTGGTTTATCTATCACGGTATTCCAAAATTTCTCATGATTTGAATTTGCAGAATCACTCGCAAATCAAGAGATGGTTGAAGGAATGACAGCCGCTAGAAGTTCTTGCAGGGATGTACCTTCTCCTCTCTAACAACCAACATAACATAAATATCAGTTAGCATAGTCTAAATTAAATATGATACAATAAATCTAAACTAGGACTATATAAACACTATGGGTAGAAAGACGGAAGGAGAGTGTCTCAGGCAATCAAAGGAAATAGGAGATTATACATTTGGCCACCTAAACGTTAGAATCTGTACTTATTGCAACGAGGAGATTATCAGCAATCGATGAGGATACAAAGAAGGATGCATTAAGCATAAACACATAAATTTTGGTGTTTTTTATAATTATTTGTCTAAAGTATTTACATGATAAGTTGGAATTTGAATTTCTCAAATCCATGTTTTACAAATCAGTCAAAAAAAAAATTCTCAGATTTTAAGTTATCAATGCAAATTTGTTTTTCAACTCCATATAAACATCATAAATGAGAATGTCCTAAGTCTTAATCATACTACATACAGAAAGTTTCAGGTCAAATATAACATTCAAAAAGTTTTATCAACATAGTACAGTGGCATTATTAATAGATAAATAGATAGCAGAAGGTCCTAAATCCCATGGTCAAATCATAATCCATTAGATCTGAAACAAGAATAATGCTATGAGTAATGACTTAAAAAATAGAAAGCAACAAGCACTTTACCTTCCTTTAGATCTGAACAAATAAACTACATACGCAAGGGAAATGAAACTCAAATCTTTATCCTTCTAATACCTAAAACAGAAACCTGTGAAAAAAAAAGTACAACACAAGAATGAAACTTAATGACAACCCTGAATCAATAAAAGCCTTAACAAAATTCTTAATACAATACAGTGAAAGAGTTAAGAAGAGGCATAATTATAGGCGTACAATATAATAAATCAAAGGATCAAAATGTATTAAGAGGTGGCAAGAGATCCAAAACATACCTACAAGAGTTTGAATCTGAGATATTTTTGGCCAATCCTCACCTGTTTCCCTTTTACACCGTCTCTCCAACTCAGGACAACCATAAATAATCAAAATTTTCAGAGCATTAAAGCTTTGAATGCTTCCCGGAAGACAAATCAACTTTGGACAATTACAAATGTTTAGATGTTGAAGCGAACTAAGGTTTCCTGAAGAGTCTGGTAATGATGTCAGGTTTGGAAGATTGCTTAACAATAACACTTGAAGCGAACAAAGGTTTCCTAAAGAGCTTGATAAGGAAGTCAGGTTTAGAAGATCCTCCAATATTAACGATTTAAGAGCAGTCACATCTTGTAAAGCCTCACCCAAACTTTCTATTTCTGAGCAACTGGCAATCCACAATTTCTTAAGAGAAGTGAGTTTTCTTAGCATCCCATCTGGAAAACATTTTAGCTCTTTAAAATTGTCAAATCCGAGGGATTCAAGACTATCAAGTTTATGAATTGAACTTAGTAAACCATGGTTGCATTTCCCACTTATTGTCATTTCATTGAGAAATGGAAGGCAAGGCAAGCCAAACAAATTAGGACATTCCGTTATTTGTAGTTTAGAAAGGTGCTGGAACATATTTTCACTATCCTCCCTTGATAACCTTGTCAGATTTGGTAGCTTGTCCAATTTTAGAATTTCTAGAGAAGGTACTTTCCCGTATTGTGTGAGGTGTAAACAGCTTTTGCAATTTATGAGACATAACTCTCGTAAATGTATTAAAGAAGGACTAGACATCCACTCTGGGAAATAGGAACTTGTATATCCTTCCACCCACAATTCTTGAAGTTGTTGGGTATAAGGTTGAAGCCCTTCAAGAATCTTCTCCACATTTTCCTGCAATTCGGACTCTTCATCCCACGACAACAACAAAGCCTTCACGTGCTTATCCAACATGTAGGCTTCTTTAGCATCTTCTACACTTTGCACTCTCTCAAGGTGCTTGATGTGAAGAAAATCTACTTTCAAATTTAAATGTCCTAATTCTGCCAAAAGGTTTCCCTTGCCAACTACATACATGCTCAAAGTCCTCAGTGAAGTCATCTTCCCATATTGGGAGGTAAATTTGATAGGCTCTCACAGAAATTCAAGGATAGATGTTGTAGAGCTTTCAATCGTATCAAATTATTAGGCAATTTTTGGAGGTTAAAACAAAAGTCTAATTTCAAAGTTTGTAAATTCCACAACTTGCATATGGATTCTGGAAGAGTTTCAAAAGAACCATAAGAAAGATCCAAGTACTTTAAACTCTTCAAATGACCAATTGAAGATGGCACTTTTTTTGAATAAGAATGCACCTTAAGTACCCGTAAAGAATGAAATTTGGATACATTGAGTGGAAGATACCGTGATCTAACATCTAATGATCTTATGTAGGTCCTCAAAGAATCTACACTAGATGAAATCCCACTATCATTTTGTTTTTGAAAAACAGTTCCATTATCAATTGAGAGATGGCGGATTCTTTCTAACGTACTAGGCAGGTCATCGTTTATTGTAATGCAACACACCTCTTCTGAAATTGATTGAGCAAGATCGTGAACAAGATCGTGCATCTTAAAACTTGTAATTTTTTCAAATACATCTGTCTCAATGTCTTGAAAAAATGATCTCCAATATAATTCATTCCACACATCATCACCGATATCTTCCTCGTCCAAAATTTTATTGGATGAAATAAAGCCATTAGCAATCCAAAGCTCAATTAGAAACTGCTTGCTTATTATTTCAGCTTTGGGAAATAGCGCACAAAAGGCAAAACATTGTCTCAGTTTAACTGGCAAATTCAAGTAACTTAATCTCAACGCAGGCATGACAGTATCTTCATCTCCTAAACTCCATAGTTTGCTTTCCTTGACATAGCGCCACACTTGTTCCTCTCTTTTAAGGCGCAAGAAGCTTCCTAGTGCTATTGCTGCAAGACGTACTCCCCCACACTTCTTTACTATCTCCTTTCCTATCACCAGTAGCTCTTCTCGTTCTACCTCATTTGATCCAAAAGCTCTTTCTTTAAACAATTCCCAGCAATCTTTGTCGGATAGTTTCGATATACCATGTGAAGGTACTGTTCCATGATTTCTGGTACCTTCGCAAGACGAGTAGTGACCAAAATTGAAGCACCCTTTCCTCCACAAGCCAATACGGATCTTAACTTCTGCCAATTTTTATTGTCCCACATGGATGAAGATGTTGATTATGAACTATCACTAGTCGATAGATTATGACATATTTTGGTCAGTCGTGTTCATCCTATTATTTGTGGTATTACATCGACGTATTTTTTGGTGGCCGGTTATGTATTTTTGTTATTTGTGGCCAATATGTAACTAATATTATATGTATTATATAAATATATGAAAACATTTTTTTTGCCCGGTTATGTCACGCCAATTATTGCTCGCATCGGTTGGTCTATAATTATTCAACTATTTATTTTATCTTTTTTCTCTCATATTTATTTTTCATTATATTTTGTGAAGTGAAACATGTCTGAAAATGCACAAGATCCAGTTGAACTTCATGTCCATTATGCAGCCGTGAAAAAGAGGGTTGGGTTCTTTGTAAACCCCACCGACAAGTTGGACGATTTGAAGACAAAACTTGATGGATACTTTATCCATATTGATGCAAATCAAAGAACATGTTATGTAATAGTAAATGTGGCAGGGGTGGACTTGGGGAAGGATAAGGAAGAGGACTTAGCGTGATGGTTGAAAATAACACTTTACATCTTTATGCTCGATCCATTGAAGTGTAATATTTATTAACGTATAATAGTGTAATTTGTTCGAATTTGTATTCGTATTGTTGAATTTTAATGAATTTGTGTTTATGTAATTGAACGATGAATTTGTGTAATTTTGACCGTTTATGTGAGATTATGTAATTTTCGAAATTTATGTACAAATTGGTGTAATTTGGATCGCTTACGTGTCATTAAGTGTGATTAAGTGATTACGCGTCATTAACGACGAATTTGTGAAATTTGGATCGTTCGGATCGTTTATGCATTATTATGTGATTGTGTGATAAACGATGAATTTGTGTAATTTAGATCGATTATGTCGTATTATCTGATAATGTTATTAAACTGCGTAATTCAGTTCAATTATGAGTGTGTTAAGGTTACGGGTCATTAATGACTTAGTTACAATTATTGCAGTGCAGTAAATGTTGTCTGCTATATCAGTAGTAGCGTGAGTTAACTCACGCAGACTTAAAATCCACGTGAGTTAACTCACGTTGAATTTTATGAGATTTTGCACTAGTATGAGTTAACTCACGCAAATTTAACACTTGCGTGACTTAACATGCGCAGGAGTATTTTAGTCTTTTTAGTTGGGAGCAAGCATTTTCTGTTCGGTAAAGAGCAGAATTCTAACCGTATAAGTATAACCTTTTGGAGGTTATAAGTTTTGTTGTACTTGTAGAGAATTGTTATGTTATTCAGCTTCTTTTGGCTTGATTTGAAATATCAATAACTAGCTTGTTGACTTTATGATCCATTCATTTTGTAGCATGAAGGAATGTGTCAGAATGGAATTGAATTACTTTAACTTCTGAAATTATGAAATACATTAAATTTTGTTTATGGTTGTTGTAACTATTATACATGTTCTCTGAATTTTTTCGTTGTAGACTAATAAAATAAACATGGATGACAAGTGGTGTCTTCCAAAAACTATGAGTATTTTAATGTGGAAAGACTGAGTGCAAGTATACATCGTCCAATTTATAATATAAAAATATATCGATCCCACAAGAATTGTGGAGCTATAGCTTCGTATAGCTTTTCAGGAGAAAACTTGTTTGTAAGAAAATAAAATAAATCATTTGTCACAATAGTAAATATAAAAGGTTAAGTTTGGGAAAACGATTAAAAAGATTTAGAAATTCTCAAGATGGAAAGTTTGATTTAAACTAGGTTCAGTTATGACAAAACATTACTGCGATTTACAGAGTTATAGCTTGGTATAACTTATGTGTCTCTCAGAGCTATAGCCGTTTATTAGCCTCTTAAGCTACTGAGATTCACAGAGATATATCTCTCTTCGGCTTCCTGACAACCAATTAGTCTTAGGGAGTGTTACCTCATCCATCGTGTTAAGGTCGTAACAACACACCTTTCGGGGTACGATTACACAGAACTTAACATGCAGCAGTTGCTAGGTTAGGTGCTTACCCTTTCCTCATGAAGAGTATTCAAGACATTAAACTCTGTTGGAACAAAATGTGTTTAACATTACCCTTTGAGTTTTGATGATAACAAGGTATTAAAAATTCACAATTGGATACGTTAATATTTGCTCAAGTGTACAGGACCATAGACAAAATTTTGTGTCTTTAAAAGCATAGGTACTGAAGAACAAATGAGAGCAATGGAATCTACAAAATGGAAGCTTGTGTTGCAAGGAAGCATCTGAAGAAAAGAGGTTCTTAAGACAAGAGGTTCTGAAGATCATCAGAAGATGACGTCATCAGAAGCACCTCCTCAGAAGTTGTTCATCAGAAGCTGACGTCATCAGAGGTTCTGAAGATTATCGGGAGCTGAAGATCATCAGAAGTTGGAAGACTGGAAGCTTCAGATTTGTCAAATGTTGTTATTATCACACCTATCATTACAGAAGAATAGAAGCCTGAAGCAACGGCTAATTCAGATGAATTTAAAGGCATTGGATGCGTATTCTTTGAAGAACGTTGGAAAACGACAATAATACAATTGTACAACCACTATCTCCACTACTCTGATTTGTGTCTGCATTGTATAAGAACAACAGCTGTGACTACGTTGGTATTCCTCTATACATGGAATGGATTTGAAATTGTTCCCTCATAGGACAATAACCAAATCATGCAACAGATCATTGGTGATTTGATCAAGCTTCAAACGACTCTATTTTTGATGTGCTGGCAATCAACAACGTCTCTCTCACTCCTCTATATAAAGGAATGAAGATCTGAAGATTTCGAAGAGACTCATAACAATTTTACAAGTGCCAAAACTCTGCTGAAATTGTTCCACATCAAAGTTCACTTAGAATTTCTTAACAACTTTCATATCTTAGAAATTCTAGAGTCTTAAGAGTCTGTATCTGATTTGTATTGTGAACACCACTGATTGTATATCAAGTGTTCAACCTCAAACAAATTTCTTTGTAATTCTGTTTGAATAGAAGTCTCTTGCAGTTGTGCTTGAGCATATGAAGTCTCTAGATTTTGTTCTTGAGTATAGGAAATCTCTTGCAATTGTGCTTGAGTAGTTTGAAGTCTCTTGCTAGTTTTAGCAGTGAGCAGTTGTAATCAGATATTTGACTTTAGTGAACTCTCCTTGGAAGTGCAAGGGGGACAAGACTACTTCCATTTTGTGGAAGGAACCTATATAATTGTTTGGTGTCTCTCTCTCTCTCTCTCTCTCTCTGCTTATCCGCTGCATTTAGATTATGAACCTCACTTCAGAAGCTGAACTCTATCTGCTTCTGAACAGTAATTTCAGTTTTAGGAGAAAAGAAAAAGAAACCACAATTCAACCC
>Ga0228710_1003407_pt1 | contig 25303 bp, 24 predicted proteins | sample MedpolnodulmetaG_FD_177995 | JGI IMG/M metagenome (GOLD analysis project Ga0228710, IMG submission 177995) | Root nodule microbial communities from Medicago polymorpha collected in Santa Monica, California, United States - pink nodules | ecosystem: Host-associated > Plants > Roots > Nodule...
GGTTTGTTTAAATTTTGATTTTTTTTGCAAGAAATGATACAATGTTACATGTAAATGACTTATATTGCTTAATTGTTTAGATGTTTGCATGTTAATGTTATAGTTATGAGTTTTTAGGGTTTATGTATAATTTGCACTCCAAGTGTTTGATGAAATGTTTGAATGAGTTTTTCATTGATTATTTTTACTTTCTTATTGTGTAGATTTGAAACAATGGGCGGGTAGATCGATGTTCATGCACAATTCAACGGCGGAGAACCTCAGAGGTTGAAGGTTTGTTATCTTGGTGTAATGTTAAGAGGTCTCAAGGATAAACTGAATGAATTCAACCAAGGGGTCAACCCCGGAGACACAAGGAGGGTGGAATACGTTTGGTATAAACGTCTAATGCTCGACGAGGGGAGAATATCATTTAGTTGGGTTGAATTAACGAACGACGAAAACGTGACGATCATGTTTTGGGAGCACATCATGTTCCAGTGGATCGATATGCGGGTAACGTTGCTGAGATCAACTGAAGATATTATCAATAATCTGATTCCGCCAGAAGATCGTGATTAGGTAGGGAACACACCTTCCAACTACAACAATTGTCTTACCATGAAATGGAAATTCAAACTTGTTAAACGCCAGTTTCCAAACATTCACCCGGCAGTTCTATTGTTCCATTCAAAAGATTAAATTCTTGTTAGACTGGTTTAGATGAAGGTATTGACGTGTCAAGGAATGCACCTCATTCTTTTGACACTTGAATACCATCATTTAAGCCAAGCCTAACAAGAATTTAATATTTGGAATGAAACAATAGAACTTCTGGGTGAATGTTTGAGTCCTGGTGTTTAGACAGTTTAAATTTACCATTTCAGAGGTAAGACAATTGTTGTAGTTTGAAGGTGCAACCCGAATGTAATGTAATATAATGTAATGTAATGTAATGATAGGACATTTTTAGGAACATGTATTATTTCCGAATCAGCTATATAAGTTATGATATCGAATTCCTTCATATAAGATGAGTGTCACAGAATGCACCTCAGTCTTTATTTGATGATTCGTCTTATATGAAGGAATTTGATGTGATAGCATATATAGCTAATATACATGTTGTTTATGTAATGTAATGTAACTTTTATTCGAATTTATTCAATATACAACTTTATTCGAATTCACGCTGATTTTAATTAGGCCTTTTTTCGATTTTTTTAATACGTAACTTTATTCGAATTTATTCAATACACAATTTTTATTCGAATTCACGCTGAATTTATTCTAATTCATTTATTTACTTTATTCGAATTTATTAATTCAATACACAATCATAAAATAAATGTAAAAATTAACAAAAATAATAGATATAAAATATCATTTTATTAATATAATTCTTATTACATTTATAATGGGGTAAAACTAAATCTGCGAAAAATAAAAACCACCAGAAAACCTAGCTTCGCGTGGTAAAACTAAAAGAAATCCACAAAAAAACCAGCTTTCCTGTGGTAAAACTAAAAGAAATCCACAAGAAAACCAGTCTTCCTAGGGTAAAACTTAATCTGCACATTTAGTTTTATCAAATCTGGTTCTTTTTTCCTAAAGAAAGCTGCTCACTAGTCATCATTTTATCCCCAAAATTGACCTCTTTCTCTTTTTACACCAAAATAAAGAAGGAAAAGAATGAGATTCATAGGGGGAGAGAGAGAGGAGGAGAGTGAGAATGTGAGATGGTGTGAGTAAATGGGGAAGTTTGGAGGGGTATTTATAGGTGGTTTAAGGTAACATAACACTTAATGAGGTCAAAAAATGTGAAAAAACTTTAAAAAAAAACGTGTAAAAACCATTAAAATGCATTGACCACGGTACAAAAACGTGTGTTTTTTGAGCTCTAACCATCGGCCACCTTGCGTGAGTTAACTTGTGCACAGGCCAGTGGTGCGTGACTTAACTCACGCAGAGGTATATATGGTATTTCAGCTGGGCGCGAGTGTTTTGTGCTGGGTAAATAGCAGAATTCAAAATTAAATAGATTGGACTTGCTAAACCCAATAATGTTTGGTTGGACAATTTTCTTTGGCGATTTCTTTTTCCATCGTACTCTCTTATGACGTGTCTTGTTGTATTTCAAAAATATTTATATTTAAACTATATAATCTGAATGTCTTTTTTGAGGTTTTCAGATTATCTCCCTTCTATATAACGCAAAATCAGAAAACTTCTCTCATTTGTAACATTTAGGTTTTTGTCAAAAAATTCTGTCTCACTACATTTTAAACTTTTTCAAACATCAACCACAAGGTAAGGTGACATTTAATGTTATTTGAATCGTAATTTTTTTCTCTGAAAATTGAACCCTTTCGGATTATATAATCCGAACTAGATTGTTCCTGGTTTAGATTATATAATTCAACATGCTTCAGTATATGTTGTTTTTGGTTATTTTGTGATTTTTTCTAATTGTATGTATACGTGATTTTGCATGTTTCAGATATGAACCACGTAAGCCGCATAAGAAACGACATAACTACCATGACTACATCAACTAGGCATGATCAGATGCAGAAAGTTGTAGCAGAAGGGAAATTGGGTATGGAATGGAGCAGGTCCGCAATATTGATTGATATGAACCATCTCAGGTGCAAGAGCCTGAGCCCCGACATCACCATGTTGAGGAGGAGGAAAAGGATGATGATTTAGACAATTCAGAAGAGGCATCGAATGCTGATGATGATGAGCAGCCACAACAGGCCAAGGAGGAGGAGCCACAATTACTAGATCACTATCATGGTGGTCCATATGATGTGTATGTGCTTACTTAGTATCGTCATCACCTAGGCAGGCAGCCACGCACATGTTTGATGGAGTGGTAAAAGAATTTAATATATATTTTTATACTATGTCTTTTTTATTTATGTAAACAAATATTTATTTATTTTTGTTTATTGCAGTGGCGTGGCAATTTAAAGTGTCTGAACAATGAGAAGAAGCTGAAGGATATACATGATCAGTATAAGGTTGGGATTCGTCGATAATGGTTCAGAAATGTTCTACAAGCCAATGGTATTTACTTGCTGAAGTATCTCAACTAACAATATTGACCACAGCCTACTGCCTGCATTTGTTTAGAGGTGACACGAGGAAACTTCTAGCTTCCATCTTCCGATTGGGAAGATGATAGTGACACTAGATGATGTGTCACATCAGTTGCATCTCCACACTGAGGGTCGCCTCCTGGACCACGATAATCCTCTTTCGAAGAATGACGTGGTTGATTTGATGGTCGAGTTGTTAGAGGATGATGTGGTTGAGTCTGAGTACCAGATGAAATCCACGAATGGTGCTCATGAACGTTTAAGTTGGTTGGGAAAGGATTTCAAGCTACGTCTTAAAGCAACATATGCAGCTGAGGAGGATCGTAATGATGATGAGATGTTTTAGAACCCGAATCAGGCTATCCGCATATATCTTTTCTATTTCGTGGGTCTCACGTTCTTTACTAGCAATAGTGTCACCTATGTTGATGTGACATACCTTAAGTACTTCCATGATCTTGATCTGGTCAACGATTATGCATGGGGAGTTATTTCCCTGTCTCACTTGTACATGGAACTTAACAATGGATGTTATTATCAGACTTCACAGTTGGTAGGATATATGACCATGCTTCAGGTATAATAATGAAATTCTTATTTACTAAACCATTAAACATGTTTTTTGTTTTTTTGTTAATGTGCTATCTAATATACATATATATTGATATGGTGTTAGATATTTCAGCACTTTCAGGAAGTCAGGGTATGGATTTCTAGGGTGGATATAGGGAGGATCGACACCCACGTGTCATGATGTTTGCTCCAACCAAGGGAATTGTTATCATAAATCCTACAAGATCGCCTCATACTTAGTGACGTTGTCTTCTACCCGTACCATGAGCACCACAACACATGTTTGTTTGAGCAAATCACTCTTTACTCAATCTGGCTAGAGAAATTTATTTGTTGATTCTACGATGCTCCCATTAGTGTTGTATTTATTCTTGTGATTCGCTCGTAATTGTAGAGACTAATTTCTCGAGTCTTGTGGGATCCAAATGAGCGGCAATCTCTTCCTAACAGTTTTAAAGTTGTTGCATACATAAAACTGAATTCGAACTCAAGAACTTTATTAAGCTAGAAGAAATCGTGCCATTAATTAAAGAGATAAAATATTATTAACTTAAAAATATTATTACTGATAATTAACAATAAAATAATTAATCTTTTAAAAAAAAAACAATAACATAATTAAAAAAGTGTGTTCAAAATTATTAACTTGCATTTCATTTTGTAAAACAAATAAAAAAGTTGAAATTCATTTTCTTACACGACGAGGAAGTTGAATTTCATAGTAATAATTAAATTATAATTATTTTTAGTATTCATAACCATGAGCTTTTTAAATCTGAAAACACTTCAATAACTAGTTTCTTCGCGGTGGCAACGACGTAGTTGCAGCCCCAATTCTCCGTCGTCTTCTTCATTCACAACCACCGTGACACTGCACCAAATCCGATCCAATCCACCGATCAACCACCGCATCATCAATGTCAGGGGCAGCTTCTGCTCTGTTCCTCCTCGACATCAAAGGCCGCATCCTCGTCTGGCGTGACTACCGCGGCGACGTCTCCGCCATCGAAGCCGAACGTTTCTTCACCAAACTCATCGATAAACAGGTTCATTCCACTTCCATTTCTCAGATCCAAATTCAAATTCACACTCGTCGCCGTGATTTTGTATAATTCGAGTTTCAATTTTCGCTTTTTTTTTGTTAGGCTGATGAACAATCTCAAGATCCGGTTGTTTACGATAACGGTGTTACGTATATGTTTATTCAACATAGCAATGTTTATCTTGTGATCGCTGCGAGACAGAATTGTAATGCAGCTAGTCTTCTATTCTTCTTGCATCGATTAGTTGATGTAAGCGTTTTTCTGACTTGAACGATCCTTTGTTTGAATTGAGAATTGAATTAGTTTTTGTAGTAATGAATGATCAATGAAATTCGTGTGTTTTTTCTTGCAGGTTTTTAAGCATTATTTTGAAGAATTAGAAGAGGAATCGCTTAGGGATAACTTCGTTGTTGTGGTAAGAATCTTAACTCGAAGTATTTTGTACCATGAAACATTGACACAGACACCAGACATGACACCGACGTCACTGATTATTTCAGTAAATAACATAATTGAACGTAATCATATCTATTAGTGTCGATGTTTGGGACACATGACATGCATTCCGTACAAAGATTTTATATGAATGAATTTGTTGAATTGTGTTTTGTTTTGTTTTGATTTTTGGATTTGGATTTGTTGTGTTGTTTGTAGTACGAGCTACTTGATGAAATTATGGACTTTGGTTACCCTCAGTATACCGAGGCAAAGATTCTTAGTGAGTTTATTAAGACTGATGCTTATAGAATGGAAGTTACTCAGAGACCTCCAATGGCCGTGACTAATGCCGTGTCTTGGCGAAGCGAAGGGATAAGTTACAAGAAAAATGAGGTGATTATTAGAGAAATGAAGAATCGTAGGTTTATAACTTGTAATTTGGTGGTTTGAGGTACTGATTGTACTTTTTTTGTTTTTCCGTTCAGGTTTTCTTGGATGTCGTGGAGAGTGTTAATATACTTGTCAATAGCAATGGACAGTTAATTAGATCTGATGTTGTTGGGGCACTGAAGATGAGAACATTTTTGAGGTTTGCTTCTTGCTTTGCTTGAGATCTACTGCATTTGTAGGTATTGTTTTGAGATCATCTAGCTTTGGTATTGATTGCAACATACAGTTTTATGGTTTCCGTGATATGTTATAGAATAAGGGTAATTAGAGTAGTTCAGAGTTGTTAGAGAAGTTTGTTAGTTGGTTTAGTTAGAACCATGTATAAATAGAAGAATATATGGATAGAGGGATTCATTATAAATTTATAGTAAATAGAGTAGCAACTCTATTGAAGGGAAAACCATTGGAAGAGAGTTTTTTCTCCTATTTTCCTAATTAAAGGTGCTTTCTATTCAATCTAATTTCTGGGTTACTCACAATCTGTTTTTGACTTTTCGGTGTTTCTACTCATATGTGGATACTCTGGAGGGTATATTTGTATGTGTGGTTATTGGCGAGGACTAAAACGATATACATTAGAGATTAGGGAATCAAGCCTAAACTGATTCTTATATATTTAATAGTTTTTATACTATTTTTTTATTTTTATTTTGTATTGTATCTAGCTGAAATTTGAGGAATGCAAATGAAATTAGCCATTTGGACTTGGAGTATGTTATTTTCGGCATGTACTGATTCTCCATGCTTATGGATTGGTTTAATCAGCTGGTACACTTGGGGGGTGTTTGTTTCAAGTTTAAAATTTACATTCCTGGGTATACATGGGTAGGGAATGAATATACCCATGTTTGTTACAAGATTGAGAAATCACTGTTCCTGTGTATCAAGGTTCTCAAGAATGAAATAACTTCCCATAACTTCCAACATTCCCATGAAATTATTCCCAAGTTAAAGGATGGGAAAGTGGGTTCCCATGAAATTTTGTATACTTTTTAAAAAAAGAAAATAACTTCCAATTTTCCTAGGAATATTCAAGAGTGTGCTAAACAGTTCTTTTAAAAATACCCAGGAATAAAACCCCCTTCTTTATATTCCCGGTATGTTGTTCCTAGGAATAATTTGAGCCCGTGAAACAAATGCCCCCTTTAGGTGTTCTATAGGAGGTCGGTCATACTGAATAATGGACATATCTGTCAATTTTCTACCCAGTAGATATTTTGCAGATAGATTCAACCACTGTATACATTCCCAGCTGAGAGCATTAACATTAATTGTGAAGCATCTATTAACCAACATTCATGATGGAGTATTTATCTGAAAACTGACATGTATTTTTGGCTTATTCTAATGCAGTGGTATGCCTGAGTGTAAACTTGGTTTAAATGATAGAGTCTTATTAGAGGCACAAGGCAGAACAACCAAGGGAAAAGCGATAGACTTGGAAGACATTAAATTTCATCAGTATGTATGATCGACTTTCTTGTCTTTACAAATTGACCACTTAGAGTTCAAAATTAGATATAATTTTTTTCTAGCATTTTTCTCTCTTCTTGATGCTAGTTCTAAAATTATGTCTGGCATTTTATGAAGGTGTGTCCGGTTGGCTCGATTTGAAAATGATCGAACTATTTCTTTCATCCCTCCTGATGGATCGTTCGATTTGATGACATACAGGCTCAGTACACAGGTTCGTCTTCTGTAGATATGTAATAAGTTTCTGTTTTGAGAGGTGGTGTATATGCACAACACACCCTCAGAAAGAGAGAGCATTTTGAAGTCCTTGTTGATTGTACCGTATCTTTTCAGGTTAAGCCTTTAATTTGGGTGGAAGCAAATGTCGAAAAGCATTCAAAGAGTCGGATTGAAATTATGGTAAAAGCTAGGAGTCAGTTTAAGGAACGTAGGTACTAAGACTTCTTTTCTCATATATGTTATTTTTCTTCTCTATTTTTTTCTTGGCAGAAGATTGGGGGATCTCTTCTTTTTAATTCACGCAGTGAGGTTTTTGTCCCAGAATTTAGACTGCCCTAAATATCCTTGTTTCACCAACTAATAGGATTTATTTTATAGCACTGCCACGAATGTCGAGATTGAGTTGCCCGTTCCTGTTGATGCAACCAATCCTAATGTTCGAACGTCAATGGGATCTGCATCATATGCACCTGAAAAAGATGCATTGATCTGGAAAATTAGATCCTTCCCTGGAGGCAAGGTATCTTCGAAGTGACATTGAATCCTTAATAACATCCATCTTGATACCTAAATTTGATTGTGATTAATCAGATTGAGTTCTCCTTTCTTTGATACTTTCAGGAGTATATGTTAAGAGCAGAGTTTCGGCTTCCCAGTATAACAGATGAGGAAGCAGCTCCTGAAAGAAAAGCTCCTATACGCGTGAAATTTGAGATACCGTATTTTACTGTTTCTGGAATACAGGTATGTTACAAAAACATGATTTTTCTTATTTTCTAAATATTGTTAAGCTATTTTTATCTGCATTGGGCATAATATTTCCTTCCTTCGATGCCTCTGTCGGATAAAAAATTGGGTGAATGTTTATTGCAATATATCTTTCACTCGTTCCTGCTGTCTCTCTCACCATTTGCCTATTGTGTATAGTGTTAGAAATTTCGTGTCTGTTAACATTTTGATTATTTCAATGGATTGATGGTGTAGTGAACTAAACAAATCTATTTTACTTCAATTTGTTTTCGCAGTTCCATTGATATTCATAAATTTTCAAGAAATATTTATAAATTCTTAAGAATAGAATCGAATCAATTGGTAGTGGAAAAAAGAACTGGACATCAATTTGGCCCCTGAACTATCACTTTCTCTCCAAATTAGTCCCTAAACTATTAAAACATACTAAAAGGTCCTAAGCTATTCCCCTTCTATCCCTTTAGTCCTGTGGTTAGTTTAGTCCTTGTCGATGAAGCACGGACACTCCTCGGATTACGCGTGTCCCGGTGTCAGACACGTGTCGTGTCCGACACCGACACATATAATTACACTGAATTATGTGATTTTCTCAAATTATTAGGGGTGTCGGCATGTCAGTATCCTTGTCCTTGTACTCTATAAAACCTTCAATTTTTGTTTCTTCCCTCACTTTCTCTTTCTCCTGGTTTTTTGTAATGAAGTTTATGAACTCCGATTATGTGATGATTTCGGTTTTTTATGATATTTGGTCTGTAATGAATTCTGGTTTATGTGATGATTTCGGATTAGCGGATTCACTGGTGTGTTATGAATTCTGTTTTATTGAATGATCCCCCAATCAAGACTGAAACTCGACCTATTTTGCAATTTGAAATTGAAGAAGTTGTTACATATGAGATTATGGATTTGGATGATTTAACAAACTGTTCTTGAACATTGAGAGACCAAGTTTTTGTTTTTTATGAAACTTTAGGGACATATTGATGTATTTTCATGCTTTAGGGAGTTAATAACCTAAATGTGTGAATTATAAGTTTGACATAGGAGACAGCTGGGTTGCCAACGTGGCAGTTAACGCCATCCAAATGGTCAAATTGACGGAGAGACTAAATAGATGGACTGGGGAATGGTTTAAGGATATGTTTTAATAGTTTAGGTACTAAATTAGGGAGAGAATGATATTTGAAGGACAAAATTGACAGTATATTTGAAAATTGCGCATAATTTTGGATCAATAACACACCAACAACCGTATGATATATCTGTGAAATTAAATAGCATTGCTCATAAAGTAGAAGCTTTGATTGATTTGATAGAGATGGTAATCACCATGTAATTGTCTTGGTCTTTTAGGTAAGATATTTGAAGATCATTGAGAAGAGTGGGTATCAGGCTCTTCCATGGGTGAGATACATAACAATGGCAGGAGAGTATGAGCTAAGGCTTATTTAAGTTCTTGTATCTGTTTTTAGTGACTGCATCATCTTCAACGGTCAGCGAATTCCTACAGGTGGATGGGGTTTGGGACTCTTTAGGTTGGAATCTATTTGGCCAAATATTGTAAGTTGCTCACTGTCTATAAAGTTCACACCAAAAATCAGGAATTCGCAAGTGAGAGTGTACCATGTGTAGTCCTTGTGCTCCAATATGTTTTTGTTGAGAAAATGTTTGTTTTTAATCCTCTTTTTGGCTTTTTATTCACTAATCTGATTTCATCTTTTTCCATTGTCTTTATATAGTAATTTGATTTGATTTACATTTGTAAGAGAATCTTTAGATTTTGTATTCACATGCTTTCTACCTTTAGTCATTTACATTGTACAATATCAAGTGTTTCAGTGTAGTTAATTCCATTTAATATATCTAGACATTCATGCTGCAGATATCATGTTTGGGATGACAAAGTCTTGAACAAAATAATACAGTTCAAAAACTTAAAAAAAAAAAACCAAAATAATACAGTAAAAATTATTTATTGGATTACAAATAGAGTAATTGTATGTCATTCATAATTAATTTCCATAAAAATTAACCCAATGATATGTCTTAATCTCAATCACTGTATGATTATAAATGTACATTGTGTGTAAGTGCAGTGCTCAAAACAGTGCTACTTTAACATTGTTTTAAAGAAGCTTTTAAGAAACTTCAAATTTAAAAATTATATTGAACTCAAGCTGTTTACGCAGGTAATAGAGGACTGGTGAAATTTTTTAAACAAATATACTTAACGAACAATTTACATATTTAAAATTTTAAATGATTTTCTTTTTAATAATTAAATTTTCAACCAATGTAATTCCATACATAACTTCAGTTTTATTGAATTATTTAGCAATAAACAGTCCCAAAACACAAGTTTTTCAAGGCACTGTAGGAACTCTCCTGTTTTGTATCATCTGATCTTATTCTATTTTAGCATTTGATAGCCTCTTCAACAGTTCATTGAACTCATCTTCCATGACAAGCATGCTAACCCTAACATACTTTGAACCAGCAGCACCAAATCGCTCCCCTTCCCTTGCACAAATATTCATTTTCCTTAGATAATTATGAGCATTTTCTATGCCCTCCTCGCATTTCAGCCAAGCAAAACCTGTAGGAATAAACAAGAAAATATGTATATTAAAACCACACGAAGTTCCTTAAAAAAAAAAGAAAACCACACGAATTTACAAAACGCTAATTTAAGAGATGAAAGGGACGAAAAAAGTTTCAAGAAATGGGGAAAAAAAGTACTAGGGTATGTTTCAGATATCTCATTGGTGAAGTTACAGTAGGCCCTTGGATACTTGGTTACAGTGAAGACCTTGCTTTGCTCAACTGCTCCTCTAAATTGCTCCCATCTTTCCCTCATGTGACGTTTGCTATATTCAAAGAAGAGTTCAGATTCGATGGACTTGAAATTTTGGTAACCATCACAAATCACACCAATGATCTTAGCTGCTCGTGTTTGGGATTCTTTTGATACCCCCATTGAGCTTGAATGCACAAATGTCACCATCTTCTTAGCAACTTCAATGTCCTTAACAATAGCCCAGCTTAACAAAAACAAAAAATAAAAAATTAAAAGAGAAAATTTGTCACTCTTAATCTAACGGTGTACAATCCGTTGCACCGTTACACCAACTATAGAGGGTTCAATTAATTTACGAACTCACCCTATACGGGAACCAGCATGGCCAGTGCATTTGGAGAATGTGAAGAGCATTACATCATGGTCAGCCTCATAAGTAATAGGAGTGTATTGTGGCCAATAATAGGCCAAGTCATGAATCAACTTCCCTTCAGCTACAGAGTTCACAACTGGTACACGAAGAGTCCCATCAGGGTTGTTTGGGGAGGTCACCACCTCTATGTAGGGTTCATTTTTATCATACGCAGCAGCATCACCACCCCATTGAAACATCCTTGAATGCAATATATTAATTGCATTTTTGTATTCCTACAAAATAAGATTAAACACATTGTTAGTTAACCTTCCTTGAAGGCCGGCCCAATAAATTTTATTTGTAGGCGAGACGAGACCTAAAGTAAATTTTAATATATGAGGTCTTTTTAGTCTGTATATGTTTTTGTTCATAAAATCTAACAAAAAATGTTTTTTGTTGGGAGGCCTAAAGTGAAGCTTTAGTAGCCCTACCCTTGGGCTGGCCCTGCTTCCTTGGCACATTAATCAATCATTATTAATGTTGCCCTAATCAATAATGTTAATTAATGTTGCACTAATCAATAATGTTAATTGAAGTGAAATGGAAGGTAAGATTGACTTGGATAGTCTCGAGTCAGCTGCAGTCAACTTTATGGTGCAGTTGGTTGTAATCTTTAGACAACTGCACCATAAAATTTGACGACAGATGATCCATTTGGCAAAAATCAAAAGGAATAGGAGGGGTGAATTAACAATATTAGCATATATCTAAATTATGAAAGAAAGGTCACCGAGTAATAAGGAGCAGGAGAAACAACATTGATAGGGTGATCAGGGACATCTAAAGGAGACAGAGCAAACAAAGCAGCTTGAAATAGCTGAGAAGAGCCATTTCCAACAACTATGTACTTATCTTTGGTCACAGCATTTCCAACCAAATGGTGAAGTCTCTCTATCTCATCCTTCAATTCTGGCAACATGAACCAACACATGTTACTCGAGTCACTGTAGTAACTCATCAATTCCCATCCTTTAATCACAACCGTACATTCTTCACTCATCTGCTTCCAGTATGGCCCAAATGCCAATGGATCACCCCTGTTAATTGCACAAGCATATATAAATCATCATGTATCATATAAGAAATCTAAAAAGCAGAGCAAGTGAATTCAAATATGTAATATAGATGATTACTTCTGAGCAACGATGATGGAACTGGGTGAGAGAGTGGAGAGGGATATTGTTGTGCCATTGGAACAAGGGAAGCAATTATTGTTGATAGGATCAGAAGCTGAAGAAGACTTAGCTACCACCATGCTTGATTGCACTCTAGAGCTTGATCACACTCTTTGTGTTTCCCTTGAATGATCGTAAGTTATAAGAACTGCTTAATTGTGATGATGTAAGCATTCAAGGAGAGATAAGGATTAATGCATAAATTCTGCCTCTTTTTTAAAGGTATTGCTAACTTCATCGTAACACAATTTATTTAACTCATATATGTCTCCACACTAAGTGTTCTATTCTAAGCATATTGTTTAAGATATTTGAATTAAAAATTATATGATGAAAAGTAAGTCATTCAATTTCCTGTGATGAATGGACAATTTTCCAAAGCAAAACTAATGATTTACTATTAAGAAACAACGTTTGTAAAAAACTTATGAGCATTTCTCTTTTTTAATTGTTGCCTTTGTTTTTTCTTTTTTAAGACTGATTCTTCATGAGAAACTGTTGTTTTATAGAATGTGATTTGGTTTTTCTTTCATTTAAACTTTAAAATGAGTATTTACACAAAAATGAAAGATAAACAAACAATTATAAATTGTGTCGCCAACTCTTTTTTTTTATGACAAAATTAATCATTTTAAAAACTATATCTATAGACTTAAGAGACACGACATTGTTATGCATAACACGTTTTTCCATGTTTTGAAGTTGTTTATCCCACATTAAAAGCCTCGGTCCTCAATTTCACAAAAACTCAGTCAAGTCCATACATACATGTTTCCCTCCTAACCACTCGTATACCAGAACATATGTTGACCTAAATCTTGATATTTCCTCATGCAAATCGGTCAAGAAGTTCAAAGACTTCTCTTTATTCATAGATGCTCTAACTTGTATTTGTGTGGGACCGATAGATATATGAGATGCTTATTTGAGACCTCTAAGCTCATTAAGTACTCAAATTTTTTCGCTCACAATGGTGGTACCTAATAAATACAAAGTCTTATCGTGTAAGATTTTATCATTGTGGATGGTCTCGCATTGGCAACAAAAGTTGAACAATGATCTTAAATGTGAACCAATTCCTTATCAACCAAGTCAACCTTCGTTAACTAACTCTTATAGATCTAATTAGATTTTCTTATGCTTGATTTTAATTGTTTACATTAACAGGTAAGCATTATCTAATAGTGTCCTTTCTTTCTACACAAAGGTTTACGGTACTTCCTCTAAAAAATAGAAAAAAAAATTAGGGTACGTAATTTTATTAGACCATAGTTATGAAATAGTTACCAATGCACATTCATTCTGAAGCTTGCGTTCTAGATTCACAAAAGTCACATATAAAATATATTGGGACATTTAGAAATGTGGCTACGAGGCTTATACAAACTGACACTTAATCATGCCTTTCCCCCAAAGAGTGCTTCAAAAGATAGGATAGCAAAAAGGTTTACTCTAATGTAGTCGAAATTTGCCTCTTCCTTTTCGTAGAACTTAGCTTGCAACTCACAGTTTCGGTAGAGTGTAAGAAACTTTGAAGCTTAAAGAATGCTGACGTAATATTTGTTAACAACGGAGAATGACAAAACAAAGGACGGTGGAAGGTGTTTGAATTTCAATAATATGGTTAACTTTTAGGACGGAGAAAGATGTTAGAATTTGAATGATATGATTAATAAAGTTATGAAAATAAGGGTAACAAAGAAACTATATAGTATAGCATAAAAAGGCTCTAGACTACTAACTTATAAATATTTTAAAGAGAAAATAACATAAATTTAATAGACTATTTTTTTTAAGAAGCAAAACTAATCCCTTCAAATTGGCACCAGAGAGAATCAGACCTGAGATTTTGATGAGGAGCACACTCCCAGGTTCCAAGCCAATACCACTAAATTTAATAGACTATTATTTAGCCATATTTGCATATTATCTACCAATGATGTGCTGACATCGACAATAATATTGGAATTCATGCATTTGTGAGACATGAGTCAATTATTTATCAACAACATTAATATTTATTAATTTATTTTCCATCAGTAGACGAAGAGACAAATACCGTTGAAACTCATACGTACAATTACGAAACTCTGGATAAAATGTCCAACCTAACAATTTCAATATTGTCAAATGATAGACCTTGCGGATTCATTGACTTTCTTGCTCGTTTTTATATATGTTTTGTCTTTCTACGTTTACTATTTCCGGTAAAATTTCCCTATTTCACATGTATGTAATATGAGAACCTTTTCTTATGGCTCAGCTATTTATATGGTTTTTAGTCTCTCTCTTTTGTTAATGATGATTTTTTAGGGGGGTTAATGAGGATTTTATGGGCCAGCTTAAATATATTTTTTACGTTGTCAATATATGGATTGGCCAGCCTTATTTGTTTGTCTTCCGAAAATGATATTTAATATATTGAATTTTTCTTACCTTAGTGACTTGGTTTGGTTTATTCTCTATGTGTTTGTCATATACAACAACATTATTTGGTTGCCTTCTTATTAGACTTTTAGATCATACATTTATGGATGTTATAAAAATGATTTTGCATGTAAGTTTATAGGTAAGAAAAGTCATTAAGGATTTGCAATAACTTTTAATTAAGTTGACATAATAAAAGAAGGTACTAGTTTGTAGTTTAGTTAGTATTTCAAGCCAAAACCACTATCCAAAGTAGTTTATATGAATTTCATATGAAGCTAATTATATAATTTTTTTAGGGGATATAAAGCTAAATTTTGTTAAGTTTCATATTTTTTTCAAAAAAAAAAAACTCATGTGGGTATATGAAAATAGAAAATGACTGAAATCATCTAGTGATATTTCTAGCATATATGTTGCAAGACCAACCATGTTTTGAAGAAACAATAGTCACATAGTGTTGGGAACATTAGTGTGAAGTTGGAAAGAAATTGAAAGGTTGGAAGATTAAACGTCAAATAATTAAACTTTGATATGGTATTGTGTAAATTGAAAAAATAGAGTGTGGGGTCCCACATAAAATAGAACACACACATTAGTAGTGTTTAAATAGTCGTATTTAATTTTAAATACCGGATAATGATGCAAATAATAGTCATTATTATTTTTTATTCATGGATATCACTTCCTATAATTTTAGCTTATGTTTTTTGTGATAAGATTGAGAATCCAATTGAATATCCTATCTTTCCTTCATTAGCTTCTTTCATCTAATTTTGTGAGTTTGTTTCTTTTTGAACTTATCCAATTAGTTTGTTATTTGAGCTGATTTGTGGGTTGCTTAATTTTTAAGTTTACTTAATTCTTAAGTTTCTCCAAATTAGTTACAAACTCTCCCTATTGAGTTCTATTGAGTTGTCGAAAACTCTTTCTCTCTTCTCCTTCCAGCTTATGTTAACAAGTTATTCTTTTCGTCATCTCCTTATTTATGTCCATTCAAAATTAAGAGTGTACTTAAACCATAGTTCCTTTTTAGGTATAATGTCCCTTCGGAATTAAGAATGATCTTAAAAGCATAGTCATTTCGATAATATACGATCCTTCAAAATAAAGAATATTTTTAAAATCATAGTTTCTTTTTTAGTAATAATGTCCCTTTAGAATATGAATGATCTTAAGAGTATAGTTCCTTTTTAATATTTTCTTCCCTTGAAGAAGTTAAAGGATAGAATGGTGTAAAACCATATTTGAGTGGTCATAGTATCATAGTTGGAGAAGTTAAAAATTAGAATGGTGTAACACCATATTCGAGTAGTCTCAGCACCATAATAGAGTGGTAACATCATCATATTAAAGTGATTTCAGTATTAAAAGAATGGTCTTTGTACATATTGGAGGTGTAAATCTCAAACTGTTTTCTACAGTGCAGTAGTTAACCGCACAGTTGTAGCTGGACTTGTTTTATCCTCGAGGCGGTGTGATTGATAGTCTGCCTTGCACAATTTTGGGCAGTGCCACAAACCGTCTTCAAAAGAGCGATCTGATCGTGACTCAACCTAGTAACAATTTCGGTAGACATTCTTTTTAAAAAATAGAATTTGAAAATTCAAATACAACAATTTGGAAATCCAAAAACAACACATAGGATTTATATGTGGCTGGATTTATTTATCCCTTTTCTGATTTTAAAGTCCTCCTACTTATATGCGGTTGGATTTATTTAAAGTCTATGATAGTAAGTTACTCCTCCACACCTAATCATCTCTCTTCCTCTCATCTCCTCCCTTCCCATCTCCTTCTCGTTCTTTCTCTGACCAACGAACGACCCAACTTTTTTTTTTCATTATTAATTTTACCAAGCACTTATGTATATTCCTACCACCTTCCATCTATAGTGATGCAATCCCTTATTTATAATCCTTGAGTACAATGCAAACCTAATTTGCATAAATCTAACCCTAAACCACATTGGCGCCAATTAAGCAAGTTTAAATTGAGGTTTTTACACGTTTAGCAAAGCTTATTAATGATCAGGGGTTCAAATTCAATTTTCCCTCTAAACTCTTGCAATCCCCCAAGTGCACATGCCCAACAGCCATAATAAATGGTGTGTATTTCCCATGATATATACACCCACTACCCATGCACCTAATTAATATACACGTACCAAATGCCTGTATATATGTACTATATTATGTTTCACCTTTCCTTGCACCACAAAGATCTCAACCTGCGATCAGATCAATGACTCATTATACAACTCAAGATCTTCTGGCTTACCATTTTTTAACCGGCCAGTGTATATGTACCATTTAACACAACATTTATATCTCCTTTTATCATTCCTCTATTGTTGGCTGATATACTTTTTTTTCATATTTTCTTGCTACAGCGCCGTTGAACCCTAACCCTATGTCTGATTTGGAGAAATTGTCAACGATTTGAGGGTGAACTACAGGACTTAAATTCTCAATACCTTACAAGCATGACGAAGGAAACTTCAGATTTCGTGCTGCCAAGTGGTTGGATCTGGTCGATGTCAACAGTGGGGTTTTGGTAATGAACTACATATAAATATAACAGATTTTTATATAAATAGAATTGATTCTATCAAACTGATCAATTACTGATCTATTTATTGTGAATTTGTTTTATGTTTCAGACATTTTCATACCATCGCTTCATGGAGTCCATTATACCAGGAACCCTCTCCGAGATTTATCTGACAGATAATACAGGTCATATCTGGAAGTGTAACAATACCATTGTTAATCACCCAGACAAACAGTACAAGATAGCCGGTAGATGGCAACAATATGGAGGGCTCTTTCGTCTACTTTGCGATCTAGAGGGGAAATTGTGCTAACAATTGCTTCAAGCGGCATTGCGGCCTTGCTCATACCTGGGGGGACAGACTGCGCATTCGAGGTTTGGTATTCCATTCACTATTGATGAATTTTCAACATGCGACATGCATCCAAAAAGTCATTTAGCCGAGCTGATTATTAATACAAAACTTATAATATGGGATGAAGCACCTATGATGCACATGTATTGTTTTGAGGCTCTTGATCGCAGTTTAAAGGACCTACTTAGACATAAAAATGATGATAGGTTGGATATTCCTTTTGGTGGAATGGTTGTTGTACTTGATGGTGATTTTCGACAGATACTTCCAGTTATACCCAAGGGAACATCACAAGAAGTTGTCCACGCAAGCATCAATTCATCACAACTCTGGCGACATTGTGAGGTATTGACACTAACAACAAATATGAGGCTTTTACATGGTTGTTCGAATGACGAGTATCATGGAAGAAAGGAATTTAGTGAGTGGGTCCTTGGAAATGGTGATGGGAGTATTGGGGAAATCAATGATGGAGATATTAAGCTGCATATTCCAGATGATTTGCTTATCCACAGTTCAGGTGACCGTGTTGCATCAATCGTTGACCACATATATCCATTTATTTTAGAAAATATGCATGGTATGTCATTTTTTCAAGATAGAGCAATATTGACGCCCAAAAATGTAAATGTTGACGAAATTAACGAATATATGATGGACCTTATCCCTGGTGAAGAAAAGGTATATCTAAGTTGTGATTCTCCTTCTTCTGGGCCATCCATGGAAAATAGGTCGAACGATATCTATACACCCGAGTTTTTGAACACCATCAATGCTTCTGGTCTGCCAAATCACAGAATAAGATTAAGAGTAGGGGCCCCCGTAATGTTGATTAGAAACTTGGACCCAACAGCAGGCCTATGTAATGGAACTAGGTTGATAATCATAAAAATGAGTAGGTATGTACTTGAAGGACATGTCATAACAGACAACAACATTGGAGCAAAGGCGTACATACGTCGACTATCATTAGAACCATCAGATCCAAGAATTTCATTCAAGTTTCAACGTAGACAATTTCCTATATCAGTCAGTATGTTTTGCAATGATGATTAACAAAAGTCAGGGACAATCACTCAAGCAAGTTGGTATCTATCTTCCATAACCTGTTTTCTCGCATGGACAACTTCATGTAGCAATATCGAGAGTTACTTCAAGGGATGCTCTGAAAATCTTGCTACTAGATGAAGTTGGTATGTGCATTGATACGTCTAATGTCGTGTTTAAAGAAGTTTTTCGTAATTTGTAGTATGCTAAAATTTCATATGTATTTATGCACCAAAGTAAATGTAATGAACGCCTTAATATATTAATGACATGTTTAACTTTGCTTTTGGCGGATACATCCGCACGGATGAATAGTCTAATGGTTGTGGAATGTGGTCGAAAGCATTGCTGCTTATGCTAATTTTGATTGGTGGAAATAGTGGTATGGATGATGTGGCTAATTTAAAGATTTATCCATAAAATGAAATTAATCTTTGGAAGAGAAGAACTATAGCACCATATAGGCCTCTTCAATTGAATCTGATGAAAGCAACGAGTTCACCTGTGAACCCTTGTATACCAGGTCCATATTAGGGGCTTCCAACAACAAAAATGAGATATAAACTTGTACACTAAGAAAAGGAGACAACAACGAATAGAGACTAACAAAGAATCTTCAGTTATAAATCTAGAATAACAGATTAGGTTTTGTCAATCCATATGATAGAATTTTCTCCGTGTTTACATTTTTAGTTATGCCATAAAACTAGTCGAACGAGGAAAGAGAGAAAGTGGCAAGAGATGGAAAGATGAGAAAGATAAGTGATATGGTGTGGTAAACTTAGATAGAAATATGTTAGTTTATCTAATTGAATTCTCATTAAACTATGGACAATACCATCTATTAAGGTGGTCCACCATGACTACTCCCACAAAAGAAAGAGACTAGCTCACAGGCAAATAGAGCTTTTGCATATGGGTTAAATATGTTTTTGGTCCCTATAAATATACTAACTTTTCGTTTTAATCCCTTTAAAATTTTCCTTCAACTTTTAGTCCCTATAAAATTTTCAACCACTACTTTTGGTCCCCATTTTTAAACTAACTTTTGCATTTTTTAATGAAATTGTGCAGAAATGTGTATTATACTGTAAAAATAATTCCCAAAAAAAATTAGAATTTTTTAACAAAACATAAATTAAATATGAATTTTTAACCATCAAAAATATAAAAATTCATATTAAATTCATGTTTTGTTAAACAATTCTAATTTTTTTTTGGGAGAGATTCTTATAATATTATGAATTTTTCTGAAAAATATTATTAAAAATATGAATTCTACATATATTTTTACATTAAAAGAGGGACCAAAAGTGAAAATGGAAAATTTTATTGGAACTAAAAATTGAAGAAATTTTTTAGAGGGACTAAAACGAAAATTTAACATATTTATAGGGACTAAAAACATATTTAACCCTTTACACATTTGTGTTAATCGAGTGAAACCCAATTGACCTAACATAGTTGTGTAACCCTATCTTCCACACTCACCCATTTCCACTAAACACAACGTACCACAAATATCAACATCTCTTAGGTTTTGTGAATTCTACATAAAAGAATCATCGTTTATGCTCGTGCATTTGTTGTTTTCTCTCCATACCATTGCTACTATCAATCATAGAATTACCCTTCCTATTCGGATTTATATCCCAAATTATGTTCGTGATTTTATGAATTTCCACTGACATAAAAATAAAAACCAATTTGAATAAGTGGTAAGGAATTTGAGTCACTTAACTAAAAGTGGTCAAGGATTCGATCCCGGTTCTTACGTATGAAAAAATTTTGTTGCAAGGGAAGATACGATCTTGTGTGTCGAATATGTTTTTCGATAAAGATTAATCATTGTAAAATGGTGGTAGAAACTTCGTACCGATAACATGATAACCGAAAGAAGAAGAAGAAAATCAAAACGTATATAAATCATAGTATACTATATAACCCATTGTAGTGAATAAAATTAAATTATTCATAGACTATTAGTATGACATTTAGTACTGCATTTCTATGAAGATTAACCGTATAATTATGATATATATCTTAATTCTCTAAAAATTAAAAAGTTCAATCTTAATAGAACATCATCTATCTTAATAGCACATATGATGTGTGTGTATTTATTTTGAAACTAGAACAAGCTAGCCCTACATAACACTTTTTGAAGGTGTCCAACATCACTCTCTTTTAGCATTTGACAACCTAGTGCACATTTCAGAAAACTCATCATCTGTGCCAATCATGCTAAGCCTAGTATACTTTGCATCGCCACCAAATCGTTCCCCTCCTCTTGTACGAATCTTCAGTTTTTCCAAATAACTCCCACCATTTTCTATGCCCTCCACGCACTTCAACCAAGCAAAAGCTGTATACATAATAAAACAAATTCAGTGTCACACAAATAATAATAAAAAAATAAATAATAACTAGTGGAAATCTTAGAAGCATCGAAATTTACTGATCTCTGATACCAACACAATACCGACACATACATTCAATTAATTCATTTTATCATATTGTTAATTAGGTGACGTTGTGTTGTGTCAACTACTATGTTTTTTGTATATGTGTCGGTGCTTCATAGGTGGAAATACATTACCAGGATATTGATCAGATAACTCCTTGGTGAAGTGACAATAGGAAGTTGGATACTTGGGCAAGGTAAAAACCTTGCTTTGCTCAATAGCCCCCTTAAATTTCTCCCACCTTTCTTTCATGATTTTTTTGGTATAATCAAAAAAGAGGTGATCAGATCCAACGGACTTTAAATTTTCGTAACCATCACAAATCACTCCAATGATCTTAGCAGCTCGAATTTGGGAATCTTTTGACACGCCAATGGAACTTAGGTGCATGAATCTCATCATCTTCTTCACAACTTGAATGTCCTTCACAAATGCCCACCTTCATAGCAAATAAAAGACTAAGCATATATGAAAAAAAATTACATATAAATGTGATGAGTTTATTTTTATTTTGTTTTTTTAAGAAATGTGATGAGTTTTCTAAGTCTTTGTTTGTCAAATAAGTAGCAAAAATGGATAAATAGCTAACATGTAAAGTTTTAAATTGTGGTCCGCAATCATAGAACCACTATATAATTAGATATAACTAATTTGAAACTATATTAAATAATATTAAACAAACTCGAACAAATCTCCAACTATATCTAACAGTTTCTGCAAGATTGCAACTGCGATCTTACAGACTCATTTGTCCTCATTTTATCACAACATAGAGGTTGAAAGCAAAATTGCGATTGCGATCTCAGAGACTCACCCGATACGGGAACCACCATGACCGGTGCATTTGGATAAGGTGAAGAGCATGACATCTTGGTTAATCTGATGAGTAATTGGAGTGTATTGTGGCCAGTAATAGGCCAAATCATAAATTAGCTTCCCTTCAGCTTCAGAGTTCACCACGGGTGTTCGAAGAGTCCCATCAGGGTTGTTTGGCGAGGTCACTACCTCTATGTAAGGTTTATTTTCATCATACAAAGCAGCATCACCACCCCATTGAAATAGCTTTGATTGCATAAAATCAATGACATCTTGGTATTCCTACAAAATAAACATAATTTTGAGATCAAATGTCTATCCTTCGACATTTAAAAATATATAATTTTAAATTAATTTGTTTTCACTTGCATTGTTATTTTTACACCAACAATAATGTATATAAGAATAAGGCTAACAACAAATACTTTTCAACACATTCTATACTATTGATTGAAATTCACATAGATTCTAGTAAATTTTAATCAATAAAACAATATTTTGAAAAGTTTATCTTAAAAAAATATGTCGTTAGCACTTCTAATGCATACAAAATAAACTCATTCTAAATATATATATTTTTGTTCGTTAACAAGTTTCGTCGGACTAAAAATAAAATCCTTCAAAAAAGGAAAAATAAATAAATAAAAAGGTTGGTGGAAGGACTAAATTTTATTTTACGATAGCTAAATCACAATGTTGTGAGGATAAGTAAATTGTAGTGGGCACCAAATAGACAAACCCATGTTACTCATCTGCATATAGAATCTACAACTCCATGCGTTTACGTGAATGTGTTTGTTGCATGTCTCCAAATAGGTGTAGTGTTTGCAAAAGACATGCATATGTCTGTCACTTTCGTGGCTTTCTAAAATGATCAAAAACTAATAACTACTAGAACTAGAATGTTGGTAGGATCAAGGACCTTGAATGTTGGTGGCATATCAAAATAATATTGATGTTTTGTAAACAGGGCAGATTAGTGACAACACATGTTGACTAGTGGACATTCAATGTCCAAGTTTTGACTGAATAAATGCTATATTTTCATAAATTCAAATGAGACAAATAAATGAGTCAAAAAAGTTCTTTAAAAAAAAGAGTCAAAAAGTTAAATAAATACTAAAAGAATGCCAAAGATTAAGTTGGGAAGTATGACTGAATTCGAGAAGAGATGGAAACTTATGGATTTTGGCCTGGAGAGGCACATATGGAGATATCATTAACCAATTAATCCTTAAACCAGAAGCCAAGTAAAAGTTTTGTAGAACCTTCCGGATTAACTTAAATACTCCATCCGGTATGTATAGAGACATTTGAGTCGACAAAAATTTATATAGTAGTATTTGATTCAAAATATAATTACAAACAGAATAATTATCATTAAATACAATTAAAGAAACAAATAACAATAATAATAAGAGTTTAATGGTGTTTGGTTGATGGTCCAAAACAACTTTATATACAACCAATTAAAACATTCAAAATTACATTGTTCAAAAATAATAATAATTGCACATTCAAAAAAATATTTTATTAGTCCCCTAAAAAAATTAAATAAAAAAATAACAGATTACATACATAAATGTCTATCAATTACGTACTTAATGTGTTATTTTTTATTTACTTTTTTAAAACGACTAATACATTATTCTTTTAAACGTGTAATTATTGTTATTTTCGACCAATAGATGTGTAATTATTATTATTAGTTTGTTTGTTTAATTGTAATTAATTTTTTAGGGGATTTAATTGTAGTTAATGGTAATTATTCGTTTGTAAAATAATTTGGTAGAAAGATTACCGAGTAATAAGGAGCAGCAGCAACAACATTGATGGGATGATCAGAGGGATTTGAAGGAGAGAGTGCATACATAAGAGCATTGTAAAGTTGAGTAGAGCCATTCCCTAACACTATGAACTTATCTTTTGTGACAACATTACCAACCACATTGTGGATCCTCAAAATGGCTTCCCTCATTTGTGGCAACATATACCAGCATAAGTTGTTAGCATCACCAAAGTAACTCATGAATTCTTCTCCTTTGATCTCCACAGTACTTTCATCACTCACCTTCTCCCAATATGACCTAAATGCCACTGGATCACCCCTGTTAAATTTTTCTTCATTAATAAATCAACTTGTATAAAAAATAATAATAATAATATTAAGAATTTAGTTAATACATGCAAAGAGTTTTTATCACAATCACTTCTAAAGTGTAAAACTTTTAAAAGTGATGGTGCATCAAAATTAAACTCTAATAATAATAGCATTGGTTTTGTCAACAAAAATAAATAAAAGCTTGGGGAAATAAAATGACTTGGTATAAAAAAGAAAGATAATTTACTTCTCAACATTGACAAAGGAATTGTGTGAGAAAGTGGAGAGGGATCTTTTTGTGCCATTGGAATAAGGCAAAGGAGAAGAACCATTAGTAGTAGCAACCACCATACTTTGTTTCGTTGATGATGATTGTGTCTCACTATCACTCTTGATTGCTGTTTGATTTATTTATTTAGCTATAGTGTCTGCATACATATATATAGGGAGAGGGTGCTTTCTAATGTGAAAGAGATGAGTAAATCATGACCATTGGATCAAACCATAAAAGTCAAAATTTGAATATAAAATCGAGTTACTTTTTTGAGTGAATATAAAAATGAATCGGTATGTTTTTCTAGGGGAAGTGAATGAATTCTCATTCAACAATAATATCTACTTTTATTTTTCTCCTTCATTTTTATCCCTATTAGAATGTTAAACTATTTTTGTTCTTATCAAATCTGACCAGGATTTTTTTTCCAGTTATGAAAAAAAATTCGAGAAACGCCCACATTTGACCATTGGATGAGAGGGATAAACATGCTAACATCTAAATACATTGGATATATAGGATTATTTAACAAACAAACAAAAATACACGGATTAGTAAAAAATACATTAGTGGATAGGATCAACCCCCCTCTAATCCATTTATGGCATCACAAATAACAGAAGTATTTTTTCCTTAATTTAAAATAAGTAGTTTTACTTTATTATGTTAAATTAATTGAATTGTGCTCAATTAGAATTATTTCAACATATTCTTATATATATTCCCTAAAAAAAACATATTCTTATATATTAAAAGTATATATGTCAATATTTTGTTTTTTCTTCTAGAATTGCAAAATCGAAAACTTTTTTTAACTAGTCAAACACATTCATTGTATAGTTTTTTTTT
>Ga0228710_1003408_pt1 | contig 25301 bp, 13 predicted proteins | sample MedpolnodulmetaG_FD_177995 | JGI IMG/M metagenome (GOLD analysis project Ga0228710, IMG submission 177995) | Root nodule microbial communities from Medicago polymorpha collected in Santa Monica, California, United States - pink nodules | ecosystem: Host-associated > Plants > Roots > Nodule...
TTTTTTTCCGGTAATAATAGCAAACAAATCATGCGAATAACTATACTTCCTCTCTCTTTTGGTTAACTATAGCACCACAATATTAGATTTTAGGGTTAATCGTGTTTTACCTCTTATAATATAAGTTATTTTTGGTTTTTTCCCTTGCAATTTTTTTTTATTTACCTTTGTAAAAAAAATTTGTTTTGGAATACCATCTAAAAGGTCATTCAAAAACGAAAATTTCTGCCAAAAAAAAAAAAAATCTGTTTTTAAATGACCTATCAGAGGGTATTCCAAAACAAAATAAAATTCAGTTAACCAAAAGAGAGAAAAAATTATTTGGCTTGTAACCACATGGAAAACCATGCTTAGAATAACAATGTTCCACAGTGTAGCCTAGCTTGCAGCAGAATTTGAATTATCTAGGAAGGCCACGACCTCTTCCATCATTGCAAGCAATGACCATATCCAGATCTGCCACTTTGTGTATGGAACCTAGATTGTCCAGAAGAGTTGAAAAGAACTTTGGCATCTTCATAAACAGTGCCACTAAGTTGACCTTCTTGTTGTAAAACTAAGGAATAGAATAGACCTTATCAATTGGAGGCAAGATAATTGTAGGGATCACTTAAACCATTCAAAAAGCTTTCAACATATTCAGAATCGTGTTACAACTCGATGTCTTTGAGATATCAAAAGAATATTTCACAGAACACACACAATCTCTAATATGGCGTAAAGCCTCTAATTTGTCCCAAAGAGTTTTTGAATAAGTGAAGATCCTAGTTATATATCTTTCACCTTGTTTAAAAAGTGTGCTTCTTTAAGAAGATCCGAGAACTGAAAATAGTTGCCTTTGGTGAATCGTTCTTTGGGATTATCCCAGAGGGTTTTGGAATTGTCAATTTGAGGTGAAAGAGTGCGATTAATCCATGATACCACCATGCCATTACATTGTTTCCAAGAATCGAACTTAACATCATCTTAGTTCCATGGTGGAAGGATTTGATTAAGAGAAAGACATGAGATATAATTGTTACTTTTGTAATTTAGTGACATGTTGATAAAAAAGTTTAATTTATGATCACAATTTTCAATGTTTCTTACTTTGTTCCAGACAATCATCTATTTATTCTAATACTTTCTTGACATTGAACAAATGGTTAAATATGTTTCTAGTCCCTATAAATATACTAACTTTTTGCTTTAGTCTCTCTTAATTTTTTTTTGACTTTTTGTCCCTCGAAAAATTTTCATTTTTACTTTTGGTCCCTCCTTTTAAAATATGATATTTTATATTTTTTCGGTTAAAAAACATATTTAATTCATGTTTTATTAGATGGTATTCCAAAACAAATAGTGACCAAAAGTGGTGATTGAAAATTGGGTTAATAGAGCTTTACCTCCTGTAATATAAGACATTCTTGGTTTTGCCCCCTGTAATTATTTTTTTTAGATTCGGTCCTTGTACTTATCTTTTTTTGTTTTGGAATGCCACGTGTACCCATAAAAAACAAAATTAATTATACAGTCAGTGTGCCACGTCATCAGAAAAAGGTGTCTCATCGTGCCACATCAATGAAACTGCACAATCAGATGGCCTAGGGGGTATTCCAAAACAATTTTTTTTTACAAGGACCGAATCTAATTTTTTTTACGGGGCGCAAAACCAAAAGTGCCCTATATTACAGGGGGGTAAAGCTCTATTAACGTTTGAAAATTTTATAGGGATTAAAAGTCGAAAGAAAATTTTAAAAGAACTAAAACGAAAAATTGATATATTTATAGGGACCAAAAACATATTTAACCCTTGAATAAATATTATCTATAGTTGGTAATCTGCTCTTATATTTTAGTATGGTGAGATATTGTCCTGTCTGTATTTCTCAAAAGTAATGCCAAAATGAATGTGACAACTAAGACTGAGTAGGATGAAATTTGTTGTTTTCGATCAAAATGATCTGGGTCATATCTCTATTACTTATTGTATTTATTAAAATGGTTTTTTCTATCACATACAAATTTTCACATGTTAAGAAGTTTAAAATAGATTTTTTGAATTGAATCTTGTACATTTAATATTTGTATTAGTCAAACCCTTGTTAAAGAGTAAACTTTACAAATTTAGTAAATATGGACCATACCCTTATTTTTCATCTTTAAAGGATTGTGGGTCCTATCTCAACCACTAACACACGAATCTTTAGAACATCTGTAAGCATGACCCTATAAAAAATAGACAAAACATGAAGAAAAGTCTCTTGAAAAGCTCACGTTTTTGTTTGAAGACTCTTAGAAAGCACACATTTTTGTTTAAATATAGTATAGTTGGTAATCTCATCTTATATTTTAATATGGTGAGATATTGTCATGTCTGTATTTCTCAAAAATAACGACATAATGGATGTGACACAACTAAGACTGAGATTAAATTTGTCGTCTTTGATCAAAATGATCAAAGGTCATATCTCTATTATCTATTGTATTTTTTTTTATTAAGGAATCTATTGTATTTATTAAAAAGTAAACTTTTCAAATTTAGTAAAAATGGACCATATACACTTATTTTTCATCTTTAAAGGATTGTGGCTCCCATTTCAACAACTATATTTAGTACATTGTTAGTATGATCCTTTCAGATAATTGGCAAACCATAAACAAAAGACTCTTGAAAAGCACACATGTTTGTTAGAAGGATCTTGGAAAGCACACATGTTTATCCAAGTTTTAGTTTGCTTGGTAGACTGAATAGTGTAGTCACCAAAAAAAATTGGTTAATGAATAGAATTGATAGTTTTTTGTTTTTAGAAGCAAAAATAATTTCATTAAAATAAAACACCCACAAAGCATAATAGTGAATATAAACCATCAAAACAAACCAGCAAACTAAAAGCAACCAAAATAAGCCAAAGACTACACCAATATAGAAATAAAGACTAAAGAACCTAGAACAACCTTGCCACCTACACCAATTTTTGCTGGAACGTCGTCGAAAGTGAATCCCCAGAAGAGGAAGAAAAGAGTTTGATGAGAGAATCACAAAAAAATACACAAAATCCAGCAATTGAGCACCAAGATATACGACAAGTAGCTCAATCAGAGTCACTAAACGCTTTTGAGTTGGTAGAGAAAAATAAACCTTGACTCCGAGAAACTTTGATGTAGCGAAGTTAACATGCGATATATTGATAATGTGAATTGGTAGGAGTATTCATGAATTGAGTAAGGAATTAAACTACATAGCTGGGTAGCACTTGGGTGCCTTTGGCTTCGGTGCTTTTCGGTGCCTTTGTCTCTATCTCTCTCCTAACCAATAATTCTCTCTCATCAAAATAATTTATTTTAATCATTCCATCATCACTATCTTTCCTCTAAAAGACACTAAAGTCACCAAAGTCATCCAACACAAAGTCACTGAAGTCCCACCCTACATAGCTGATATGAAGTCTGGTTGTTGTAAGATACAAGAGACGACCCACAATACGTCTATACTCAGAGGGGAACTCATAAGCTGGAGAATTGGCATCAAGTTTGCGAAGGTCCTGCGAAAGAGGAGTTGGACATGGCTTAACACCACAAAAACTTGTGCAAGAAAGAATGTCAAGGGCACATTTATGTTGATTTATGTTAATTGATCTATCTACCTCTAAGCCAATAATATACCTTTAGGGGACCATGACTCTTGATTTTGAACTTGGAGTGCTTGATGTAATTGATCTCAAAAATGCTTGTGCCACTTAAAATTACATCATCCATGCGAGTATACAAGAAGCAAAGTGAAGGAGAATAATTTCATTTGAAAGATAAAGAATGATCAGATTGGGATTAAGTGAACCCCAAGGAAATGTTGACATATATCTTATCAAACCATTGGAAATTGCAAACTTGCTACAATTTAGGTTCTAATAAACTAAGATGAAGGCTTTCGTAGACTTCATCAAGATCAACACGAAGAAATGCGTTGTTGACGTGTAATTGTTGAAAGGCTTCCAAGGCAAGGATCAATCTCACAGTGGTGAGCAAATACAAGATTAAATGCATCAAAATAGTCCAATCTTTCTTGTTGTATCCCTTGCAAAGAGACATGCCTTATAACATTCACTAGAGCATTCAGTTTGATATTTGACTTTGTAAATTCACTTAGAAACTATAAGGACCTTACCAGGAGGCAAATCAATCAAGTACCAAGTCGTATTGTTCTCAAGATTTAATTGCAATGATTTAATTTCTGCACCATCAAGTTACTTACACAAATTGCAAGAAGAGTAGAATAACCAAGCTCTTCATCAGTTTAAAAAATAACTGGTTTTTTCAACAATAACCCTTCATATTGTTATACGAAATATTTAATAGATAATCAAATACTTTGGAAAACAATAAAACCCTCTCAAAACGAAACGAAATGGAATACAATAAATACTTTAGCTTTATATACTTTGACAATCAAATCCTCTCAAATTTGAGATAATTCGTCTCATTCTATTCTATTCCATTCCATCTTTTTTCATGAACTGAAAGATATCAGTGGAGGTCACAATATAAATTCAATTAACTGCAGTGTGGAGGAAGATAAAAATAAGATCAAATGGAGGAAGATAAAAATAAGAAACAATAGCCCTAATGGAATCGATTATCCGATTACATAAGAAAGCTATCTTCCGAAGTCATATTCTCATCCAAATCAAATAGTAAAAGGTCAATTTGAAAAATTGGAAGTATTAATTTAAACAATCATCTTTCAAATCTTTCCTTTGGTATGCATATAAACCTTATTTTTTCTTTTATATCTTTCGCTGGTAGAATCTGAGGCTATACAAAACACAACATGACTTAATGCAAGCCTTCTCCTAGTCAAACATCACCTTTCAAATAAAAACTAAAAATCCTAAATTAGAATAATTAAGCCTCAGAAAGAAAGTAATCAAACCAGTATATTTAGCTTATGTGTATATCAAAATCAAGACTATATATTCTTGAGTCATCATCTCCTACCACTTTTGTATGCCTGCAATGTGGAAATAATAAAATTAGTTGACTTCTTCATCAAGATCAAGACGAAGAAATGTGTTGTTGACATGTAATTGTTGAAGGCGCCATTTTTGAAAGGCTACCAAGGCAAGGATCAATCTCACAGTGATGAGATTTGATAATCAATAAAAACTATAACTTTGTATACTTTGACAGTCAAAATGAATTGAGTTACTATCTTTCATAATACTTGTTCATCTCAAATGAAAGCAACTGTCTTTCATGACCAAAAGGCTGAGATATTAGACACTAAACATGAAACAAGACATGAAGACTTTATCTCTAATATCTTTTATTAATGCTAAATTTTCAAACGAAAAAAATGCGTTGATTGCGACATAGCATCCAATGCTAAATTTGAGAATGGTATATAATTTGAGAGAAGTTGCTTTGCCTCCATAACCAAAAGTAATTAGTGAACCTGACACTGAAATCATAAAATGGGAAAAGCAAATATTCAATATAAAAGTGCTCTTTATAATATTTATCAAGCAAAAATTAACTTCTACTTTATGTCTAAACTCTAAATATAAACTCAATTTTAAAATCACCTTTCCCTTCTCTTTTGTTTGGAAAGAAATATAGAGAAACACAGATTACACAGTCATGAGAATTCAAACTCAATCAAAAACACTTGATTCCCTTCTCCATTCCGTTGATCGGAAGATTTTGAGTGTCGAAACTGAAAATTAAAAACCTATGTGATCTATATATAATCAAGAAACTGCAAAGAAAACAAACGACGTCAACACACAGTCATTCTTTATCTTCCAACTTGAGCTGAATTTTAAGAACAAAACAGTACAAATGAGAAGGTTCCGGTGGATCATTATGACCTCTCCCTTTACCATGTCTAATTCCACCACTCGAATGCCTCATATGCTATTACTATGCATCTAGAAAAGAAAAGAAAAAAGATATTTGGAAGAAGAAAAATGAGAAAGGAATGTGTTTCAATCAGAATATAGTAACATAGTTAAAACAGTATTCTTAATTGGGTCGTATGATAACAATGTTTAGTTTTCAGCGAATTCTCATGGTAAGACACAGTCCAAGATGCTTTTTAATGTTTGATTATGTAATTATAAAAATATATTGGTTAATAATGAGTCCGGATGAATTTCGACAATGAATAATGAAATTGAATGAATTTATGTTATGAAGAACGAGTCAGAGTGAATTTCGGAGATGGAATGAAAATGAGTGTTGCGGATTCCTTTAGTTAAGATTCAAGTGGCATTGTCCAAAGATCCAAGTGGGGCCTAATTGTCATAGTGTGAAGTTGTCAAAGCTTAGGAGGGATGGGTAGCATGCAAGCAGGAGGCTACAAAATTGGTTTGCTACATCGAGTATCTGTTGCCGATAGACGATAGTAGCCGCGGTAGTGGCCGTGATAGCGGAGCAGCTGCCTTCCGCCCCCCATGCAGAGGTCCGGTGTATCCTTTAAGATTATTTTATTGTTTATGATGAAGAAAATTATCAGTTGTTATCATCATTGTTGTTAAATAGCAGCTGTATAGCTCGTAGCATAGCTAATTTCAAGCAAACCACTATTCTCCGCGATCTGCAATCGACAACAGTGGTTATTGTTAAACCATTCATTTTGGCTTAAGTTGGATTTACTAGTTGAACAAACCAATTGCTAAGATGTTAGTGGTTGTTTTAGCTTCATAACATCTGAAGAAATGTTGACTTAGCAACCATTTTCCGCTCTGCGATGTAGGTTTTCCAGAGGTTAGAGTTTTTTTGCAACAAGTGCCAGGCTTATGCTCTTCACAGGTAGTTATTGTTCACTCCTTTTCTCTGCATTATTTGATTCCACAACCTCAACTACTACATTGTTAAACATCGCTACTGGAATTCTTCGATTTTCCTGCGGAATTTGGTAATGAGGATTTTAGAAACCGCAGGAAACTTACCTGCAAAAACATCCACGGAAAAAGTAAAATAAACCCGTAGGAAACTTATATGTATTGCGTTATATGATGCAGCTATTTCATTTTGGATTTTAGTAGAGGTTGTTGGATATTTTACATATTTCAAAAGTAAATTATTATGTATTTTACTTTTAATCGAATTAATTATTTTATTTGGAAATTAATAATGTTTATTTATCCAAAAATTGCTTTATTTTAGCAATATCTGTTTTTGACTTCGTCTTTTATTAGAAATTCCACCTTTCCACATTTACCAATTTCTTTCACGAATAAAAAATACTTAGACACAAACATAGATAAACAAAATTAAAAGAGAAAAGTAAAAAATGATGTGATTAATTTTTTTTTCTTTCTAATTGTGTGTGTGCGCCTAAATGTTTTTTATTTAGGTTTGTGTCCATGAAAAAGTTGCTCTTCTTTCACATGTTCAATGTTTTAGGAACTTTTGTTTTATTTTTGTTTGTTAAGTAGTCTAATGGTTAGAATTCAGCTTTTTTTAAGGTGAATAAGTGGGTGTCCGGGGTTCGAACCCCGACCCCTGCATATAATAATGCATGTTCCTGCCAACTAAGCTATGCTCACGGAGACTGTTTTGACTTATTCTACTTACCAACTAATTATAAGAACATCTATTTACATTTTGGAAGGATATAAATATCATATGTTAGTCCATAACTCAGTTGGCAGGGACATGCATTATTATATGCAGGGGTCAGGGTTCGAACGCTTGACACCCACTTATTCACCTTGAAAAAGGTGAATTCTTGCCTGCTACTTAACCAACAAAAAATATCATATATTAGTTGTTATAAGTAACCTATTCTTCAGGAAGACTATGGATCGATTGAACCATATGCAACATTGGAAGTGGTCAAATCAATAAGCAGTGCTAGTATTACTCCCCTTAGCCTATCTCTCCGTCAAATATAAATTCACTATTTTCTAAAACATATTCTGCATTTAATCATACTTTTAGCTTTGATTCTACACACACTCTTTCTAAAACAACCATTCCCATCAAGCAAACATGTCTAAAACTATCAATTAAGCAAGTCATCCCTATCTTTCCATTTAACGTTGTTGGAAAAAACCTAGCCGTGTCAACTTCGTTGGCATGAAGTGGGAGGACACCGGAATCAACATATAATGAAGCTTCAACATGGACGGAAGCTCCATCAATGTTTGGCTTGGCTTCAACCTTTAACTTTTTGACATCTTCAAATTTTTCGACAAAATTTGGTTTTGTCTCTCTTGGATCATCTTCCAAGTTCTCAACCATTACTATAATTAAACAACACAAAACTATGAATTAACAACTAACTTATGCATAAACATCAATTGCATAATGAATTAAAACAAACAAAAAAACAAAAAAAAATGGTGCAAAGTGGCAGTAGCTATGTTTTTGCCCAGAATCCTTCCGTAGTTAACTGCCGATGTCCCCATGCTTCAGCAGTTAACTGTCGATCCCCCCCATGTCAGTGCTTAACGTAAACTGACAGCAAAAACACAAAGAACAACAAAAAATGAACGGATTAAAAACAAAAATACCTGTTTTTTAACGTCAAAAGTGTGTTGATACCTCCTAGGATTGATGCATCAATGATTTTGGGTTAAGATTTGATGAAAAAATATTGGATTTTGTGTGTTTAGATGGAAGAGGAAAGAAAGGTGATGATGAAATAGTGATTAGGGGGAGCAGGCAGATGAAACAGCGCCTCAACAGTTAACTGCCGAGAAATTCAAAAACCCAGCGACAGTTAATTGCCGAGGAATAATAAACCTAGCGGCAGTTAACTATCGAGGGGTATTATGGTCATTTAATGGTGTTTTCAGCCTTATATCATGTGTGAACCTCAATTTTCAATTATTGGGCCTGATATTTTGTGAAAAGGTTGTTATAAGAAAATAACATGACAATTGCTCTTTATACACCTAGTGATTGCTCTCACACACCAATTGAACGTCAATTAACTTTTTCTTAGCACTTCTAAGATCGATTGTGACACTTTTTAAATTAGTTCATCTGATTTAAAAAGTGTGCCGAACGGTAGTTAACTACCATTCAGTTTTTCCTAGGTGCGTAAAGAGCAATCATCAAATAACTTAATTTCCTCCATTAACTAACTTCCAACGTGATAAAGCTCAAGCCACATGTGCACAATTAACATCACATTCAAAAAGATAATTTATTGTAAGTGATGCCACCATATTCGTGTTTTTTTTTTTACAATGAACATTCATGGTTGATTATGATAAAAATGAACTCTTTTTAATAGAAAGATATTCCTGTTTTTCATATTAAGAAATATGCAAAACGTACAAATTCTGTATGATATTACTCTGATGAGATATTGGACCATCAATTCTATAATTAATCACTTCGCTTTGTCCCAAGACTCGTGCTTGGGGGCTGTGGACTGTTAATCTATCCTTAAGGACACAAATGCCATCCAGAAGGGCTCGGGCGCCCTCCAGAAAGGCCCTGGAGCCCTAGGCGTGTCCCTCTAGGGGCACCGCCTCAACAGGCTTCTAGAAACATCCAGAATGCTCTAAACCTAACTTAGGACCCAAGTTGCTTGGAGTCTGAGTCATGGAAATACAAGCCCAATAAATGCTATAAATAACCCTCTTGAGGTCATTCTTAAGGTATCACTTAAACAGACTAAACTTGTAACGCCCACACTAAATATATCTAGAAAGTTTAGCATGTGCATTATCTTTAGTACTAGATACATTAAAATTTACAACTTAAATTCTTCAAATGAATATCATATACAACAATTCATGTTCGTACATCAAAAGATGCAATACAAACTATCCAATATATAGAAATACACTCTTAAATCCATGTGAACATCATGCAGCGGGTACGAACGAGCCCTTGCTGATTATCCATTCGGTCGCAAGCTTGCCACATCCTGCTAAACCAACCTGCTGATCTGAAACAAATAAGGATTGGGATGAGAGATAATGTCTCAGTGAGTTCTACCTAATCCTAGGTTATAGGTAACCTCGGGGAAACCTAGGGTCACCACGTGTCTACAATACCACCTGCTGGTTGATTATACGTGTGTGGAATTTGCTTACCTAGATGGTTGTGCATACTAGATCCGTCATAGGTTCTTCGTATCATAGGCTATAAGACTTGTATCCTACATGTCATGGCGGTCAAGGGAACCTAAGACCACTACGTCAATATACGATAAACGTATCAAGACCTAATCATAAACTATTCAGGACATGATCCTAGACTGGACGATCGGGGAGGTACTAAGATCGTCGACAGTGTTCGTCATAACTTGTTCTATTGCATGAGCTTGTACATTTTCTTGTCATAACATAACTTATCATAATCTTAATGCATGATTTATTCATATTAAGTTAGAGGTTAGCGTTGAACAAACATAGTTATCTTGGTTCATTTTACATAGTGTATCGGGTGGAGTAACCCCGAGTACAATCCCTTACTTGACCGATGAAAACCTAGCTAAGGTACATCAAACTCCCTCAGTGTCGTGCGGGCCTACCTTGCGGAGCGTGTCCCGTCCCCCTGGCGTGAACCTCTTGTATCCCCCTAGCGTGGATAGAAAGAGACACGACACCTACATCTTGCTTAAAGTCTTGTTCATACATGATAACATATACTATTACTTGCTTACTTATTTACCACGATTCCGTGATCTACCCGATTAGCGGTAATAAAGCTTACATGGTCATTCTTGTTCATAATCCTATACTTGTCCTATCAATTAACTTGCATGGACATTTTAACATGAATGCAACAAGAATTTGGCAAAAGGAAACTAAGATCATATCATGCACAAAACTAACATTTCATAAGTCTTACTCACATAGCTCAACCAAAACCCATAGGAGAGGAATTCTAACTAAAGAACTCACCTATTAATCCCCAGAAACATGCCTTCTTCAAGCTTCAATCTCAATCTCCAAACTCTAACCATGAATCCTAACTTCTTGACTTTGATGCATCCAAGGTTCTTAGCTCATCAAACCAAACCAAGTTCCAATCCATTCTTATAGTTGTTTCTTGTCCATGAAGCTGCTAAGATTCTTGCTCAATCACAATTACATGTATTGGAAGCTTGATGGATTAAAGAGAGAAGGATGGAGGCGACCCCTAGAGAGAAGGAGGAGAGAATCCTTTTCTTGCAAGCTTAGAGAGAGAAACAACATGAATAATGAAGATATTTTGGCTCCCAACACCTTTATATATCCCCCTTGGTGCAAGTACTAAAATTCCCTTCGTCTTAATCGTGTTTATCCTGACACAGAAAATTAAACCCGTGTTTAAAAGACTTTGTATCATAACACATTCCTCATCGTAATGAATTCCATGAACATCGTTCTCTGACACACATTCGACTGATACGATTCCAATACTGACGAGTGGGATATTACAAAACTCTAGTTTCTAACATTGTACTCACTGTAAGTACAGATAAAGATAAACCACTCTTTACTTTGTGAAGTAATAATTCAAATTATTTATATGTACTACTTGAGATACAACCGTTAGTTTTGTAATAGAGTGATATGTTGATAAAAAGATTAATTTATAATCACAATTTTCAACGTTCTTTACCTAAATTCAAAACAACTTCTATTCATCCTAATATTTTTCTGACTTTGAATAAGAACAACCTGTAATTGATCATCTCATCTTATATTTTGTATTGTAAGATACTATCTTGTCTGTATTTCTCGAAAATAACACCACAATGCATATGACACAATCAAGGTTGAGTAGGATTAGATTTGGCGTTTTCGATCAGGATGATCTCAGTCATATCTCTATCATTATTCTATTTTATTAAAAAGTAAACTTTTCATATTTAGAAAAATGGACTATACACTTATTTGTCGTCTTTAAAAAATAGTGGGTCCTATTTTAACACACGTGTCTTCAGGACATTTGTAAGCATACCCCTATCAAACAACAGGTAAAAACTCTTGGAAAACACGCATTTTTTTTAAGGATCTTGGAAAGCACACATGTTTAGAAAAGTTTTAGTTTGCTAAATAGATTGGTTAATGAATACAATTGGGTTTCAAAGAATTTTCTATTTCAAAGCTTTTCACGCGCAGTTGATCTTAACTTCTTTATAATAAACACATATATTATAAAACATCTATCATATGATTTTGAACGGAAGACACTCAACTTATTTTCCATCAACACGCGTGCCATGTAGTAATTTACTCGGCTCTTTAAAAAAAGTAATTTACTCGGCTTAAAATAAAAAAAGTTAAGTTGACAAAAGTTGATGTATTGGATCTGAAATTTAAATAAAAACATCGACTTTTATTGACTCATTTTTTTTTTTGTAATTGAGGCCAGACGGATTGAGTATTTAATCAGATAATTAAAAATACATCCACTTTTTAGTCCTTGTAAAAATTTTCATCAGCATTTTTAATCCTTAGAAATGCTAAAGAAAATGTTTCAAGGACTAAAATATATGAGATTATTTACTTTATTAACCTTTTTAAAGTGAATTGTTGAGGAGCCTTGTAAGCCTACATATACCTCTTTCCCAATATATATAATACATGCACCCTAGCCATAGAGCACTTAAGATTAATGTTTGAAACAAACATAAGACATGGCTTATTTGGTGCAGATACTACGCAAGTTTCTGCTTCCATTTTATCTGTTCTTTGTGTTGTTTGTTCTACCTTCATTACTCTCTCAGTTCTTTGAGCCATTCCATATGCAATACTACCTTAACTTCGGCATGATCGAGAAGAGTTACATGTTCATTCTCGTCAATGTTCTTGTGGCTTTTACAATTCTGTATTCTACTGTATTCAATGCCTCTTCATCAACCACTGGTGATAGCATTGAACATGCAATTAACAACGATAGTGGAGGCCCATGGTTAGAATTTAATGCTTCACAATCAGAGAATGAAGAACCAATTGTTGCTGAAAATGTTACGGAAAATGAATCCCCAAAAGACGAAGAAAAAACTTTGATGATATCTTATGAGCCAGATAAAATGATGATTTCTGATGCAAAAGAAGATGAAGAAGAGGAAAACTCCCTTATGATCATTGATGAAGATCATGAGACACAGGAATTGAACAAAAAATGTGAGGATTTTATCAAAAAGATGAAAGCAACGTTCTGTTATGAGGCAAGAGCTTATTATTATGGTTATCATCAGAAATCTCTTGTACTTGTTAATTAATTGAGTAGCAATGGAGTAAATAAATAATAATACTCTTCCTTAAACTTATTCTTTTGATTTATTTTTTGTTCAAATTGAGTCATACATGTTTTTCATTGTTTGATTTAAATCATTTTCTACATGATTTTGTAATTCTGTCACACTATACAACCACATTTTAAAATGAAGCTAAAAAAAATAATAATAATTCTTTTATTGTTTTTTCAAAGATATTGCTAAAAAAACAAAATTAAGGATTATCTTTTGATCTTATAATGTTCGCCACATCATGCATATTGTTTGTTTTAGTTCCTGTATGAGCTCTCGTAGTTTTTTCTTGTGTTGCCGTTGTCGTGTAGTAAAGTATGTGAAATGATCCTAAATTAGCTGGGATACACACAAATATATATAGTGGGTCCCACTATTAATGTGTCTTTATATAATATATTTTTTTAGGCTATATAAAAAAATTTCAATTTCGATTTTTATTCTCATAAAAAAAATGAGTTGGATCCTTTCCATTTCTCAAAAGAAATGAAATTTTTCCACCATTTTTTTAACATAACAAAAATTAAATATGAATTTTTGAAACGACAACAACTCAAGATGAAATTAAAAAAAAAAAATTGACCCATAAACAGTGGCGGAGCCAGAAATTTTATAGAGTTTGGATAAAAATTTTATTGCAAAACGTTACTTCCTTCCTACGAATAATTTCACATTTCCTGCAGAACCTAAAATTCTAAGGTATTACCTCACTTGGAAACTTAAATCCTTGGCAAAAATCCTAAGGTATTACCTCACCTGGAAATGTGTTTCCTGCGGAATTTACACAAAAATCCGCAGGAAAAGCTAAAAGTTCTAGTAATGGCTGGGCTTGCGACAAAGAAAGTTGGAGCTAAGCCTGGGCTAGTGCCCAGGCTAGCTGGGGGTGGCTCCACCCCTGCCCATAAATCATTTTTTCATTGCAGTTTAACTTTAACAACAAAATCATTAATAAAAAATAAACAAATATTTTGAAATATGTTAGTGTTTCTTTCATGTGAATGAGTCGGTCAGTCCAATGGACTTCAGTCCAGTCTACCATCAACATTTTCATTTGATATTTTTTTTTAAAAGTACTACAATTTTTTTTAAAAATATCAATTATTTAAAAATTATTCATAAAAAGATATTTAAATATATAAACTTAATAAAAATGGATAAATTTAGCTAAAAAATTTAAAGTTTATAAACTAGTAATTTGATTCAATGGGAGGAATAAATCTAGAATTTGATTAATATTTAATATTGATGTAAAAATATTTACACTTCTCTGTCATTCCAATTATATTTTAATAAATTGAAATCGTGAGAAATTAATATATAATAAGACGTAAAAAAAGTGAATAAATAAAAAAAAATTAAAATGGATTGAATTGGACTAGCCCATGGCCCACATGTATCAGGCCTGACTATAGACTTTACGACCCAACTATAAATAGATTGGGTCGAACTAGCATATTTATGTGGCTGGGCCTACTTGGCCGGACTAACCAAGGTTGGGCCAACTCAGGGCATCTCTAATGAAATCTATACAAGCACTATTAATTGAAAATTATTCTTCTCCCAACAAAAAACACTCACTTTCATACAAACTGACCAAAATACCCTCCGCGTGAGTTAACTCACGCTCGATAAGCTGAAGTATAACATGTGTAAGTTAACTCACATTGAGTTATAACTTACAAGAGTTAACTCACGCTGAGATTATAACATACACGAGTTAACTCACACTGGGTTATAACCTATGTGATTTAACTGACGTTGGATGTATCAATGTAACGAACGTGACTTAAGTCACGCTGGGCATAACACCTCCGTGAGTTAACTCACGCGGGGGTATTTTACTCAGTTTGTATGGAAGTGAACGTTTTTTTGTTGGAAGAAGAGCAATTTTCCTATTAATTTGCAGACATGTGGTCGTGTACTTCATAGCAAAGTTAAGAAAATCATCATTTGAAGGAATAACAACTGCCGCAAGTTGTTTCGAAATTTATTTGCCAAATTGTTGTGGAAATTTGTCATACTCTCTTTTGTTGAACGTGAAGCAGCGACATTATTAGAGACGTTGAAGCTGAGGTTCAATAAAGGATTCTGTTTGAGAGTGATTCTTAAATTTTAATGAATGCAATTTACTCGAATGCTCAAGGCTCGTTTGAATTTGGTACCATTGTTTCTAATACCGTTTCTTGTATGTCACCCAAGTTAAACTTTGAAGTTAAATTTATTAGGCGACAAATGAATATGGTTTTCTCATACCTTATAAGGGTGGCCATTTCTTCCGATAGTTATCTTAGTTTTGAGTTAATTTCTCTTTGTATTTGAGAACATTTTAATTAATGAAATGAATAAATTTTATTTTGGTAAAAAAAATTATCATGCACACGCAAACCGCCAATGATGTGTACCTATAAACATTTAGAAGATATGATACGAGTCTCTTATAGCTTAAACAAAGATTGGGTTCGAATTCAGCCGTAGATATGCATCAACATTAAAACAAAACTTTTGGTGAGAGTTCACTACCCATTTAGGTCTCACATAACTCGAAGAATTAATTTCTGCAGTTGCACGCGCAGAGGATTTTGATTTACACAAAAAAAAAAAAACAAAAACTGTCAATGATGTGTAATATTCTATGAGAAGGGCATCAAGTTAATGGAATTAGGTTTCGGCTGCTTCAGCTTAGTCTTCTCCTTCTCGACGTGCATTTAGACCATGATGATATCATGAAAGAGAAACATAATAAAATTAGTGGTTTTGTTTGAGGCGATTCAAATCAATCAATCAAAAAAATCTAAATTAAAAATAATTAATCGTATTTTTAAAATACAAAGCAACTGTGAGATTAGTTGTTCTTTTTTTTTTTCTACATTTTTTAAGCAGCAAAAATAGAAATGCATTGGTAATTTGATACGAATTAACAAGATAAAAATAACATGACGAAAAGGGAAAAGAAACCATGAAAGAAATGGGACAACGTGAAACGATTTATTATACGGGAAATGCCATGTGTAGCGAAAGTAAATTCATGACGGGTTTAGAATGACATGGCACTATATTATCTTTTAGAATTCTTATTTTTTTATTACCGTTTCATAAAAAAAAATACATAAAACCCCACCATCCTATGATTTTCGGTCAGACACAAATTTTATTGGTTAACATTCACTTCGGGATTCTTTTTTGATAAAATCTTTCTTAATACATAGCACTACTCTTTATTATATGTGCAAATTGCAAATCAAAGCCAAAGACAACACATTAAACTTGTCTTCAATCTAATTTCCTTAGATCATCACAATGGACTAAGGTTAATTGTTATGAGTCATAGAATCCGAGAGATAAAGATGATAGTGATCAGCTAAAAAGAGAGCATATGTGTATTCATGTGGGAGATACCCATAGTGACTCATAATAGAGTAAACTAGATTTGATAAAAGATAGTTTGAGAGTACAATGGTGAGAGTTATTTATAGAGGTGAGTTAGTGTAACTAACTCCTAACTAACTTTCTACATAGATTGCTTGCCCTCCAAGTTATCTAGATTGCTTGGTCTCCAAGTCATCTTCTTACTATACTCTAATAGTCCCCCTCAAACTCAAAGTGGGAAAACTCACCAATTTGAGTTTGAAATACAATTTATTCTTACTGAAGTAACTAAGTAAAATGGGTGGCAAAACTAGTAAATGAAAAGAAAACATAGAAGGCCCAATTTGTAGCCCAACAAAGCTGATGATAATCTGAGTTGCGACTTCGTGTAACAGAACCACACAACACCCCTTTGTAGTTTCCAAAACGAACTTCTCGAGAAAGCGTTTCTGCAACGTGCTTCTGCAAACGCGTTTTCTGTCTTGTATCACGTTCCACATGCTTGGAAAACCAGAATATCGAAACTGTCAAATTGACTTATCCCAAACGCACTTATGAACCAAAGCAACTTATTGCAAACATGCTTTTGTAATGACTAAGCAAACATGACAGAAAGAAAACACATTTGAACCAAATGCTTTTCCCAAACACGTGTTTCCAATAAAATTCTTGTGTGAAAAGGTTTCTGATAAATGATTCTGCTAACACAAACAACATACAGAGAACGCAATTCCATCTAAAATTGCTTTTCGTTGCCAAACACGTTTTCAAACATAATTTTGTGATACCAAACACACTTCTGTAAACGCGGAAATTCTGGAAACGTGCTTCTGTACTAAAACAACTTATGCAAAATGAAATTCTGAAAGAACTCGATTGCAAACATGAAAACCACTTTCTGCTGCCAAAAACGATTCCAAATACGAATCTGCAACGTGATTCTATGGTGATCGAAAACGAATTTGAAACACAACTTTGAACGCAATTCCAAAAATGTGCTTTTCTTACCCAGATTGAAGACTGGGCAATGAATTTCATGGATTCTGGAAAGTTGGGAAATCAAGATAATGTAAGGAAGATATTTAACCGGAATCCACATATGCCACCCTCGATCCCAAGGTATCCACCACAAACGGAATTGGATTTGTCGGACAACTGTGAAAACGGAGAACATCAAACACGAACTAATTCTTCCGCCGTTATCGAAATTGACGATTGATTCGTCATGTAACTTGAGAAACTAAAACTAAATGTTGATGGAAGAAGTAAGTTGTTCAGATTGTTTCCCGACGAACAACCGCAAGGCGAAAGGCCTCACGTCGGTGACGCCGTAAACAGAGCTCCTCAATCTCGCCGGAGCAGTGTGTATGACGAAATCTTCCGATGCTTCAGAGAAACTGTAAACAGAGTTACGAATCTTCAATTGTGGTTCAAGAACCTTCACGTAACCGTCTTCTTCAGAAGCAACGAACACAGAATCGTCACAATCGACGATGTTCTTGCAAGAATCAACGAAAACACATGAAATCTCACCAATCTTGACGGAGAATCCATCGAATTTTGGTTCGATTGAAGGAGTAGAAATCGGAACAATTGGAGACTCGAAACTACCGAAAACAATGCCATCGAAAGAAGCTGAATTTTCTAGAACATGTGCTGAAGTTGTGAGGACTTCGTCGTCACCGGAATCTTCATCTTCATCGGATATTGAATCGCAAGCGGAAGCATCATCATCTTCATCCCTAGGGTATCGCTCTGATACCATGTTATGAATCATAGAATCCCAGGGATAAAGATCATAGTGATCAACTAGAAAGAGAGCATATGTGTATTCATGTGGGAGATACCCATAGCATAATAATAGAGTAAAAGCTTAATTAATGAAGTAGTCCCTTAAGTTATTTGTTGGTTATATTTTAGTACCATAAGTTATTAACGTTACAATTTGGTCCTTTTAAGTCATCTTTCGTCAACCAAATAAATCCCCACCGTCAAAACCGTTAAGCCAATGTCTAAGGTGGATACACATTGCAAGTTGTCACGTCACCGTTCACATGTGCCTATTTAACGTTTTGGCAAAAGACTGACGGTGATAATTTATTTGGCTAACAAATACTAACTTAAGGGACCAAATTGTAACGTTAATAACTTATGGGATCAAAATGTAACCAACAAATAACTTAAGGGACCAAATCATTAATTAAGCCTAGAGTAAACTAGATTTGATAAAAGATAGTTTGAGAGTACAATGGTGAGAGCTATTTATAGAGGTGAGTTAGTGTAACTAACTCCTAACTAACTTTCTACATAGATTGATTGCTCTCCAAGTTTTCTATATTGCTTGCTCTCCAAGTCATCTTCTCACTATACTCTAATATTAATCATACATAGAATATGACATTACATATTTATCCAAAAGTTGAATATATTAGATATGTCAATCGTATCGTTTATATGTTGTTCAATATCGATTTTTCTATTTAATTGAAAACATGCTCTTTTGTAAATTATGATAGAGAGTTGAGCTTCAACACCTTCAAGATGATCCTTTGATCTATTTGGCTTAGATGAATGTGAACCTCGCCTTCGTTAAAAGCATAATGTTACCATAAATATTTAGAATTACATTAGGTTTACTGAAATCACGATAAGCTACCATGATATCAATAAAAAATAACTACGTTGTTGGAGACATGTCGTCACAACAAATATTTTTTAATCAAATTATACTCGATCCCTCTGGCTTTATATGACCATTATCCCTATTGCATAAAATTGTGCGAGACATTTTCCATTTAATTACTACTTACCCACACGTTCCTTTTCATTATCCCCTTTCACAATTCACCATATAGTGGCAAGAAACAAGATTCTTTTCTATATATGTTATGTTTTGTTCCCTTCCCTTACTCTCTTCAATCCTTATGCAATTCTCTACATCATTGACAAGAGTTACATGTTCCCTCTCTGAAATGCCCTTCTTGCTTTTATTGTACTTGAAATATTGTACTTGTTCCGAGAAGAAAAAACAATTTTCTTATTCAAACTTTGATTCTTTTAAAAAAAAGAGTAAGAAACTGTGTCTCAAAACATTTTAAATTGGTATTTCCTTCGGTTTCAATTATAAATTTTTTAGATTAATCAAATAAATGATATATGTAGTCTATAATTAAAAAATCAGAGAGAGTATATATGTACACAAAAGTTGAACCCAAATCGGTTACTTGAAATATTGTAGTCTTTTCGAGGATTGGAAGTGTAAAAGTTGTGTTTTTCTTTCTAAAGCAATAATGTAAGTCTCACATTTTTAAGGATGACTAGCGTCAATAAAAATTATGCCATGATTAAAAAAACATTAAATCCGGATTGTAGGAAGTTTTTTTTTTTTTTTATATGTTTCGAACCTAAGATTTTTTAGCTTCACGTCTCTTACTCAGGGCCGGCCCTAGGCCGTAGGTTGAGGGTGCGACGGCCCAGGGACCTTGTAGGTAGGGGGCCCAATTTTTTTATTTCATGGAAGGAGGTGTATATAGAAATATTTTTTTATCAGGGTATATATAGTAAAGTTCACAAAAAGACCCTAGATATATATTGACATGATGAAGGCTGAGCTGACTGTTAATGTTTTTGGCACGATTACTATATGTACCCCTATAACACAAAGATTTCTATATACACCCCCTCCCTGTAATTCTTTTAGCTGTTCTTAATAATGTACCAAAAAAATGTATTGAAATAATTTGTGATATTTTTTTTGGGCTCTTTTGTCCTAATAATGTGCTTCACTAATATTAAAACAATTGGTGATATTTATTATCCAATAAATTGAGATAATTTTAGTTGAAAATGGATCTACTAGAGAAATTAATCTTAATCTTTTCTTTCAAAAGTTTAAAAAAAAATTACATCAATATAGTAATGTCAACTTTCTTGAATTGATCGAGAGGATTGCATAGTTGAATTTGATAATGCAAGATAATGCGAGGCACATTCATGTATCATCATAATGAACTTGTTAGAGATACATATAACATATAAAAATAGGAATGATGTACTTCTAGTATACAAATGAGTTCTTGTATTTATGATTCCTCTACATAGTCTAACACTAATTTTGTATCATGTATTATTTTTGTTATGAGTTTAACATTGGAGAATTTTGCATCCAAAAGTTTAAAATTTAGTTAATTACGTGTTGATATACTTTTATTTTTTTGGGGTTATATTATTCTTAGGTGCTAAAATTACAGTCTACTTCACATGTGCCATTGTTCTATACTTCTATGATATTTTATTTTGTTTTGGTGTCTAAGGAGTATTTGATTTATTTTTAGATGTTGTCTTAAAAAATATTTATTTGGTAGTGGAAAGCGGGAAAAAAAAAGAAATGAAGAGTTAGTAAAATCACAACAATGAGCTAACAAATTTTATGACGTTATATGTAAGAGACCATTTTTTCATATTATGTCTAAGGCTCCTAAAACTCTAGGAACGACTCTGCTCTTACTTACTTAGTTGTTACAATAATACATGAGTTACACGAGAATGCCAACATCATATACCTACTTCAACGACTAAGTAAGTAAGAGGCGTGAGTACTTTTACCCAAATCCTAATTGGACATCTTTATTCGATAAAAGTCATGGGAAAATCTTGAGTTATTTGAGTGGAGTGACCAGAATCTATAGAATATGAGGAATGATATTTGTACAACTAGTTTTAGACAATTTTTGTGACAACCATTTTTCTTCTCTTTTTATTGGACAAAAACAATAGAGAGAAAAAGAAGAAGAGAGAGAATAAAAACACATGTGAGTATGAGATAGAAGATTGTTCCAAAAGTTGTTGTACAAATATCATTTCTTTAGAATATATACGTATGATGTTTTCAAATAATTTCACTAAGGCTGGAAAACTCGAATTCACTACCTCCTATTGTCAAAACATATGTTCACCACTTTAACAAATAGTATGCCAATAAAAAAAATGTTTTAACTAAAAACATTATTACAAGTTGTGAATGAAGAAGACTGTCATTTCTGAAAATTTATTTACTACGGTATGAACACTTAATTTGAGTTGACTCGGTATCTTGTTGTATTCGCAAACAACACACCTAGCAATTTCTTAATTGAATCAAAGTCTTTATAAGAAGCCTAACAAAATCAATGTCCTGACCCTACCATTTTGATTTTTAAGGGACTTAAAGTTACATTTTCAACTATTCAAAAAATGTGGGTTTGGATTTATCTTTCATGACAATAATACCGTACCATAAGATCTTAGCAGAGACATTATAAGTCAAGTCTTTCCAAGACAGAGACATAATATCCAAATACTACTTACTCAGTTTAAATCACTCTAACAAAAAATAAGTGGATATATCGTCTGCCTCTGATCCAAATAAATGAATAACCAATCCTAAGTTAGTCTTTTATACCTTAAAAAACAAAAGTAGTCTTTTATAAAAGCAAACTTAAAAGTGAAAATAAATATAACACGGTTGCTTAAATTATCAAAGTGAAAATTAAATAACAACTTTGTTACAATTATTGCTAGAACCGAAGCTACATAAAGAAAGACTTTCATATATAAAAATAAATACATAAAGACTAAGTGGTACGATTTTTTTATGTCTCTGCATTGATCTATTAGTACGATTCTATCGTCGATGAAAGATAAAGCCAAGTCCACACTTTTTAATAGTTGAAAACGTAACCTTAACCTCCCTTAAAAATCAAATTGGTAGGGTCAGGGCATTTATTTCGTTCATCTTGTTATAAAGACTTTGAGTCAATTAAGAAATTACTAGGTGTGTTTTTTGTGAATACAACAAGTCAACTCATTAACAAGTCAAGTGAATGTGTTCTAGAGGCACACATAGATAAGTTTGGAGATCAAATCAAAATTGTGTGACGAACATCATATCATGATATAATTAGGATTTGGAGTCCTAGAAACCCTAACCTTTCTTCTACAAAAAATAACTAATGGCTTAAGTTCAGTTGCATTATTCTAAACCCTACAAAATTTCACTCACGGCTGTTAGTTACTTGATCATTAGTCTTTGCACGTACATCAATCTTTATAAAAAGTTGACGCTCATCTGAAATGGATAAATATTGTTTCCCATAACCCAACATTCAGTTTTTTTTAACTACGTGTATTTTTATTAGTAAGATGTGACATTAAAAAAATGTGAGATTTACTTTCTTCCTTTAGAAAGAAATTGAGATATACATTTTTCTCTAAGATCAGAATGGTCTTCAATAAAAATATTTCTAGTATAACCGTATAACAATATTTTAAATATTGATTAATGAACTTCAATGTTTAAAGAATAAAATTGTACTAAAAAATCAAAGTATACACAAAATATATATTTAATGATATAGTAATTGTAAAGAGGTTTTCCGTGGGTCTATGGCTGTTTGGTATGTGTTTTTACTTATGTTCTTGATCAGGATGGATGACAATTATGGCCTCTTTTTGATGTGGTTAGGTTTAAAACCCCCAAAAGGGTCTGTTCTGTTAACCCGAAAGAGTCTGGTTGCTAACGTATTTGACTCATCCCTCGATCTGAGTTCTTACGTATCTGTTTGATACAGTTTGTGCTGCTAGCTTGACTTCTTCGACTCTCTGATGTTTGCAGATCTGTTGAGATCTGCAGGTTTCAAGTCGTTTTGTTTGCTTACACGCAGGTACTTTGTGCACGAAAGAGCTTTATGCTTGCTGCTTGTTCAAGGAGTTGTTGGCACTTGGATTTTGATACCGTGTTGACGGTTGATCCATTCGCCAAGATGAAACCCTATTCGTGGGTTAGGTCTAATGTCCTCCCAGTCTCTGTATCTTTTTCTTTATATTTAATATAATGTTTCTTTTGACTAAAAGAAAGTAATTGTAAAGAGGTATAAATCTGAGATCCTGCTTTGCTTTTACTTTTTATATTAGAAGAATCAAAGTTTGAATAAGTAAATTGTGTTACCTCACAAAACAAGTCCACTACAATATATTTCAAGTAACATATATGGGTCCAACTTTTGTGTACATAGCAAATTAGAATGTTCTGTTACGCGCTGCTATCTTCCTTGCTGCTATAAAAGCAATCATGTAGAAAAGATAAGATAAACATTTTATTCCTACAAGCACATTTTATTCTAGGTGCCCTAAAATTTGAGAAAGTTAAGGTCAGACTATACTAATAATAAGATTATACTAATAAATTAATTTACAAGCACAAGTGATTTTTGATAACACATATTCTTAACTCAGGAATCCGAACAGAAAGTAGCTTTCATCTTTTTGATAAAATCCTCACATTTCTTGTTTAATTCTTCTGTTTCATCTTCATCAATTATCCTAAGATCATTTTCCTCTTCTTCGACTTCTTCTTCTGCTTCAATATTCACACTTTCTTGTTCCACTTCCACTATCACCAAACTCTTCACTTCTTCATTTTCTTCTATTTGGGATTCATTTTCCATAAGAGCATTACCCTCTTCTTTTTCTTCATCTTCTTCTGCTTCAATAACCACATTTTCTGATTCCACTATCATGAAACTATTTTCTTCTTCTTGAGATTCACTTTCCATAACGTTATCACCATAAATTGGTTCTGTAATCTCTGATTCTGGTATGTAAAATTCGAACCGGTTACTCTTCTCGCTGTCGTGGACATGTTCAATGTTTTGATGAGTGGTTGATGAAGAGGGATCGATTAAACTTGAATATAATGCTATAAAACCAAGAATGATATTGCAAAGAAGGAACATGTAACTCTTGTCAATAGTGTAGTAGCTGCTAGAGAATTGCACAAGGAATGGCTTAAAGGACTGAGAGAGTAAAGAACACAGAACAGAGAAAAAGAGAACATAAACAGCTTGAAACATCTTGAAAGAATACATGTCTTATGTTGTTTGAACTTTAAACCTTGAATATGCTATGACATGTCTTGCTGCTATATATATATATATGGTGAAAGGCAGGTATGAAAAGGAATGTGTGGGAACATGGAAAATGTCTCTCACAATTTTAATGACTTTGGTTAGTGAAAAGGATGGGCCTGAAGAAATTACTTGGAAAATATCCCATGTCAAGTCAACTGGATTTTTAAGTAGTTAAATATATAATGGTTAAATATATTTTGACAATATTACGCAATTCGTTCTTTAACTTAATTTTAAATAACATTTTCTTTTTTTATCTTTTTTTGTCTCAATTTAGTCTTTTATGTTATAAAATGTCAATATCTTGTAATTTTTTATGAGTATTTGACATTAAATAGGACATTATTAGAGATACACATTTCTATAGGATTTCACTAAAAAAATACAAAGACTACACATGAGTTGACTTTAAAATAGGGAGCAAAAGTGGTGATTGAAATTTTTTAAAGGGACTAAAACGAAAAGTTGATGTATTATAAAGACCAAAAGTATATTTAACCCAATATATATTACTCCCTCCCTCGTAAAATAAATGGCTTAATTGACTCTTGTCAATGTATATTTTTGACAGTTAATACGTTTAATTATTAACAAAAGTTATAAAAAATTGATATTTTAAATTATTTTATCGAGACAAATCCGACATCATCTTATATGTTACCATTTGTTTTTATATATTAATAGAAAAATCCAGTAAAAATATGTAGTGATAACTAATTACCAAATATGTAGAATGATATATGTAGCAAAATATGTAGTAAATATACAGTAAAAATACAGTCTACTCGGCGAGAAGACTG
>Ga0228710_1003409_pt1 | contig 25300 bp, 13 predicted proteins | sample MedpolnodulmetaG_FD_177995 | JGI IMG/M metagenome (GOLD analysis project Ga0228710, IMG submission 177995) | Root nodule microbial communities from Medicago polymorpha collected in Santa Monica, California, United States - pink nodules | ecosystem: Host-associated > Plants > Roots > Nodule...
TGCTATTATTACCGGAAAAAAAAAAACTTTCTAACTCATGAGACGCTTGGTCCCTTTTTTTAGGTAGTTAAATAAGGTGGATCAATTTAAGAGCTTGAGTTCAAAACCTCAACTATGTCAGTTTGCCACCCATAGTTAACATGAGCATTGAGCTTCTAACTACAGTAGATAGTGGCAGGGACGGATCCAGAATTTTAATAGGTAGGGTCAAAGATTTCATAAAAAAAAAAAAATCATTTTGAAACTACAAGTTTTTATTTTTATCAATGTAATAATTACAACATTTTTAAGACATGGTTACTTTCTTTAGTTTTTAACCAATGCTCTTAGATCATCTATAATAGGGAGTCTTTTCCCTATTTAACATCATGATAAATAGACACCCCATTATGACATCAATTAATAAGGTGCTTATAAAAATGAGTGTTTTTATTGGAGCCCTCTCTCCTTTATTACTCATGGCTCCCACATGTAAAATTAATTCTATTTTTTTTCTCTATTCAATTGTTCTATTATTTTAATATTAAAAAGTAAATTATATATTAGTTGCAAGAGTAATATTTAATCGATCAACATTAAATTTTCAACAAAAACTTTTTTTAAAACAACAAATAATTTACCCATCTGAATGAGAAAAAAAACAAAACAAATATACAGTGATTGAATTTAAACAAAACAAAAAATAATTTACCATCATTTGTTTTACATTGTTTTTTCAAGTTTTAACTTTTTTTATAATTTATAATTAAATTAATTCAATATTTTAAAATTATATAATTATGAATGAATATATACATTATTGTTAAAATGTATTGATACAGAGTTATTACAGGAACCCAATTAATAATTATTTTGAGGTGTTGGATTGAAAAGATCGTTAAAATGTATTGATACAGAGTTATTGCAGGAACTCAATTAATAATTATTTTGAGGTGTTGGATTGAAAAGATTAGATGTTTATTAAGTATTAATTATGAAACGAATGTCGTGTATAATCAGGACTCGTTTAAACACCCTAATGGAATGCTGCATTGTGATGGTCTAAACTCAATAGCATAATCATTAAATTTACTTGGTGCAGTGTTATAAATGAACTATGTGTTATAAATAAACCATGTGTAGACAATAATATCACAAGCACGGCTAATGCAATGAATACGACTGAGAAGTCAAAAAAAGATCCACGCCTCAGTAATGAGGGAAAATTATTCTAACATAATGTAATGAGTGACCCATATGTGATTTCCCTCAAAATGTAATAATTTCTTATAAAATTGACAATAAAGAGAATTGTGTAGGAAGTGGCACACAGTTCCTTTTTTTTCTCTTAGAAACTTTACTTTACGGTAAATATAAAGAATATTTTGGGCTTTGGATAATTCAACTGAATTAAAGGTTGAGTTTAAACATGAATATGAAGAAGACAAAAATTAACCTAACAACCAATAATTAACATTTATCATTCAGAAAATATAAAATGAAACTTTCTATAACAAGTTATTGCTGTGCCATTTTATAGGAATGTCTTTGAATTTTCAATTCAAATTCACCTAATTAATTCACTTCTTTTTCAACCATAATAAATAATGAATGGATGATAAATGTGTATCCAATGAAACTCCATAGTATTAGAGTAGTCAACAAAAATAGATTAATAGTCACACAGTCCATGTGAATTATTGTTCAAGAAAGTAGAATGGATTATTACAGTTATTTTCACATAATATGCAGGTATTTATTCTAATGAAGTAATGAGTCTTTTTTTTCTTAAAGAGCCTAAAGAATCCAATGCATTCAACTACTTTTACTGATGAGTAATGATGGAAGCTATATAATCAATTTTAACAAGCTACCTTATCCACCATCTTACACAAACAAAATCACACAATACTTTAGTGTGTCAACATCAAATAAAGATGGAGTTGGTTTAGTGGCTGTCTACAATTTAATACTAGGTTGGAGTGAAACTTAGCTAAAGTTAATTAAACCCATCCATCCCTACTGCTACCAACTATGATAAATTTAATAAAGTTTAATCGTCCATTATCATGATAAAAAATTATCTGATGTACTCCCTCCGTCACAAATTATAAGCAACAAAAACAAAAATCACACTTATTAAAAAAACTAAAGCATAAGAATTAGCATAGTTTTTTGTGTTTTTTTTTAATAGATTTCATGAAAAGATGTAAAAACAATTTTTATTAGCTATTGGTTATGGAAAAAATGGAAGAGAGAAAATTAAATGTAATTTAAATTTAATTTGATGAAAATAAGCAAAAACTTTTATTAAAAAAAATCTTATTTTAAAAAACAAGATTAAATAGAATAAAAGCTTGTCTCTTTTGCTTATATTTTGAAGAAAAAAAATGAGTTTGGCATACGGAGTATGCATGTCACATAAATTCACATGTGGTCCCTCTTTTCATAGATACTAAAAGTAAGAGTCTACAATAGAGGGACCCAATTTTAAAACCATGTTTAGATAAAAACAAAAGTTGAAGCTTCAAACGGCAACGCAAATTCACCTAGTACAATTCTAAAATAGTGTCATGTTTTGGATTTAGTGTTCAAAGTCTAACTAACGAATACCCTCTGACCTATATAACATTAATCAAAAGTGTAAATAAAATATGAAGCATTTAGATATGACACCTTTATATAGGTTATATCTTTATAATTAAACATTATAACAATTGAAACAACACAACACTCAGATATGAAAATATAAAATGCATTCATTACTTCTCATGTTTACCATATGACAACTATAGATTGGTGATACCAATTAAAAACCAATACCCATATCCAGTAAATATCTTTCTCAAACTATGAGAAGTACTCAAGAAATTAAAAATAAAATCATAAAATGCCTTGTCTTTGAGCAAATAATAGAAAATTTTCCCTTTGTATCAGCAATGTTAACTCTATTATAAACTTGTGCTGTTTAAAGCAAACCCAAAATAAAACAGCACGGACCAATCCACCTCTAGTTGCAAGCCACTGTTTTGCTTTCCACTCCTGCCTCATCAGCATGTTCCTCCACATTGACCACAGCCTTGCCATCATCGCCTTTCCTCTTCTTCTGTGGAGGATTCAGATCATCCTCGTTGATTTCCTCCACGACTTTCTCACTCGAATCAGAGGATTTTGAGACCTCGGTCTCCTCATCCAGTTTGTCATTTTCTTCACTCTTAGCACTTGATTCTCCAGAATTCTCCTCCATCTGTTCCTCTTGTTGTTCAGCCTGTCGCTGGAGTGATTCTATCACACCCATCATTTCCCTGTTGACCTGTTAAAAGATAATCAATAAGCGAAATCAGACCTCTTTTATGTAGAGCAAAATATTACTTTGAATTGCATATATTGCTATTACAAAAGTTATTAGCTCATTTCACTAAATATTTGCAACAAAACTTCAAACATCATCAAATGTATAGACACTGTCAATAATATTAAGTACCTAAAGATTTGCCAAACAACTTAAAACATTTTCAATACATAGACACTGTCAACAAAACATAGTCAAAAAAACTTCACTAAACTGCATAGACACTGTCAATATTTTAAGTACCTAAAGGTTTGCAACAAAACTTCAAACATTTTCAATACAGACACTGCAAATATTAAGTACCTCAAACAATATAGAAAACACTAAACTCCATGCAGAATTTCACATTTGAAAAAGGTTTAAAGGTTACATGGTATATTAGGAATACTAATCATTTTATAGTAGATTAGAAATACATTTAAAAGAATTCAATAAGGATTCAATTTGAAGTATAACAATTCATTCCATAATAAAACAAATATAAATCCTTACATCAATATGATTATTAATCACATTACAAATAATCAATGCAAACCAAACCCTAAACTAGGCTAATAAAACCCAACACAAAGTCCAATAAGACAGTTCTTTTCACTGAGATCTATTCAAAAATATGTGCAGTAGTACCTGTGGATTCTGAAGATACTCAGCTATGTCGGTTGCACAAGTAGGACATTTCATAACGTTCTTCTGTGTCCGCAAACTGCGTCCACTTTGAGTTGTCCTGTTCCTGATATAGCTTTGGCCAGAAAAGGCACCCTCCAAGCAGCCTTTGCAGAAGTTGTGAGCACAAGGTGTAGTAAGAGGGGAAGCCAGCACCTTGCGACAGATATTGCAACCAAACTCTGCAAAAACGATTAACCAAAGGCAAAACTGAATTAACTTAACAAGTCTACTACTGTAGTGTGTTGATAACGACAACAGCTTCAAATAACAGTGATCTAAGGAAAGGGAAATGAGGTTAATTGTTATCACCAAGGATCATATACCTTTCAATAGCCTATCCTTGATTTTGAAGGACGGCTTTATAGCTTTTGGCCTGACAATTTTAATTTTTGTTGGATCAAAAGGATCCACAATGTTCATCGGCTTCTTACTTTGTGGTGGAGGCTTCTTCCACAACCAACAGCCCTTTTCCTCCTGAAATGTAGACAAATGAACACATTGAGAGACCTGACAAAAACTATGGTACAGCAATGTTAGGGAAAAAAACATTCATCGCCTAGCAAATAATCTTCCCAGACTTTAAACTTAATAATTGTGAAAATCATATCTTACAGTCCAAATATAAAGTCTAGAAAACAATGAAGAAATGTAATATGCAAAACTAAAGGAAGCACTATCAATAAATCTAAGAAAAGCATATAAGTAGACAAGACTACTTACATCAAAGTCCCATGATGGATCATCCTTTCTTTCAGTAATATCAACTGCACCCTTAAACTCCTTAATTGTAGGTAGTGGGCGAGGACGGTCTCCAGTTAAATCACTGCAGATCAACAAAAAGAGTTCAAGTGATCAAGTTCCATACTTCCACTTGTATATATTAGTACAAACACAAACACCCAGATATGAAAAATAAAAGTTGAGGAACAAAAATCAACCTTGTCCATGGAGCTGGCTCATTGTCACACCTCACAAACAAATACCTGCAGACCTTATGACCCTATCACAGAAAAGATTACCCATCAATGATAAGGCTTGAACAATTGATAATTCATTACGTCTCACTCAATGTACTTACTGGAATTAATTAATGCAATGATTAATTTACAAAACAAGAATCATACATACTTGTATTCCAACTTTGCGCCAACATTTCTCAATTCTGTATACCCCATCATATCTCACTCCTGCTTCAGGTGCATAAGAGGAACGTTTCTCCTTGTGGGACCTGAACCAAATAAACAGATCCATAAACAAAATAGCATACCAATTCCTCACATATCACAATGAAACTAACCAAATAAGGATCAATTAATCAGTTGATTTATAATCTATAAAAACAGATCTAACAAACTAATAAGGAATAAATCAGTTGAATTGAATTCATAATAAATAAAAACAGACCTAACAACACGAACAGGATAGCCTTTTCGGCAACTGGTTCGCAAAGCCTCGTTCATATTTTCAAACTTCTGGTCAAATGACTGGTTTTTGTTTGTACGTTTATTCCCACTGAGATCCCTTCCACCGCTTCCGGTGTAAAGGAACCACTCCCCGTGATCCTCATCATCTACATAACCACCCGAGAGAGCGACAGATTGAGCCCCATGGCCACTCTGACCAGCAATGCCAGCAACATGGGGAAAATGAGCTCCCCATTGCCTACATTCCATCCTATCCTCCCAAGTATCACCAACAAGAACCCCACGGTTCCTATTAGGATCATACTCAGCAAGGATTGGTCCAAAATGATCCTTTGGAATAGTCACAAAGATTTTTCCACTGCAAGCATTAGCCTTTCCTGTTTTCTTTGCTCTCTCAGTGGTGTAGCAAGTGTCGGGGCGCTCATCATTGAGAACAACTTGATAATTTTTTGGAGCAGTGCTTCCACCGACACCCTCTGATCGAGCTAGCTTGGCCATACGGATCGCAATCGCCAACTGTGCATTGATTCTTGGATTACTCGCCATCTTTGGTGGAATTGCAGTCCTGCAGTTTGAGCAAGTTCGTTTCCCTTGTTGCCCAACCCATTTCTCAAAACACTTCAAGCAGAAATTGTGCCCACATGGAGTCTGAACCAACAACAACAAGAAATAATCAACTTCAATTTCAAATAATAAAACCAAATGTTCAGGATGCTTCAGTTAAGCTAACAATACAAACTTGTTCAGGTTATCATAACAGTTCTATCTCAAGATTACAAGACAACAACATCATCAACAGCAACAAAATCAAATTCAATTTCAAAGATAATAATAATAAGCTTAATAAAATCATATATCATATATTTAAACACTTCAATTAAGATCAAAACATTCAGATAAACTAGCCAAAACAAAGTCAGGTTATTCGATCAATTTGATCTTTTAATTGTGAGATTGAATCATTCAGATAACCTAACCAAAACAAGCTTTTTTAACTCGTCTGAACGATTCAATCTCAAATTACAAGGAAAAATCATCATCATCATCAACAACAACGGCAACAAAATCAATTTCAATTACAAAAAATAAAATTATTTTAATAAAACCAAATATTTAACACACTTCAGTTAAGATTGAATCGTTCAAATAACCTAACCAAAACAAACTTGCTCAGCTCATCTGAACTTACAGCATCATCAACAACAACCAAATCAAATCTCAATTAAAAAATAATAATTTTAATAACATCAAATATTTAACACACTTCAGTTAAGATATAATCATTGGTTAGGTCATCTGAACGATTCAATATCACAATTAAAACACAATGTAACTGCAAATCATATGAAAATTAAAAATAATCAATTTGAATTAGTAAAGGGGGAAAATAAAAGAAATAACACATGAAAACATCATTATCATCAACATCATAAACAACAACAACAACATCAAATATTTAACACACTTCACTTAAGATTGAATCGTTCAGATAACCTAACCAAAAGAAACTCAATTAGGTCATCAGAACGATTCAATCTCACAACTAAAACACAATGTAACTCCAAATCAAGACTAAAAAACAATCAATTTCAATTAGTAAATCTCAAAAAGGAAAAATAAAAAAAAAACTTACAGTAACAGGTCTCTCAGGCAACTTCATACAAAAAGAACAGTTAAAACTCTTATCGAAGATATCAAGAACACCACTCTTCCTAACATTAACCTCATCCTCCTCTTTCAAAGATCCACCATGTAACTCTTGACGTTTCTTTCTCTTCTCTTCCTCCGTCAACGAAGGATCATTCTCGATAGCACGAATAGCGGAGACAAGATCCCCCGCAACAGAAGGAGCAGCAGCAGCAGCAACAACATCACTAGGTTGAGCACAATCGGGACACAACCAATCGAGCATTTCAGTTGTTGTTGGAACAAGAGGGAGACAAGGAACATGCCATGGTGCTGTGCAGGTTTTGCAATGAAGTGTTTCGGTTTCTGATGGTTTTTGTTTGCAGACCATGCATACACCGTCAGCGTCACAAGGAAAGTGGTGAGTCATGATGTTCGCCATGAATGATGTTGTAAAATGGTTTTGGTTTTGGTTTTTCTTTCTCTTTCTTTCTTGTCTTGTGTTTGTTGAAAATTGTGATGTTATGTTGAGACTTTTTCTCCCTTTTTAAAGGGATTTTTTACACGCGCGGAGGGAATCGCGGCTTTTGAAATTTTACTCAATTTTTTTCCCATTTTTCCCACTCTTTTTTTCGTTCTTTTTTCCATTTCCCTCTTTCTTTGTTCTTATCCATTTCTCTTCTTTTCTTTTTTCTCTTTCAAAATAATAATAACATTTTATTGTTCGTATCTAATTTTTTAATTAAACTACTATAATTTGCTCTCGAAAAAGTTAACTACTATATGTTATTTTTTAAATAGGCTTTTCCAAGGGTTAGAAAAATCTTTTATTGTTATAGTTAATTGGTCTATTTGAATAGGGCAGTTGTTATGAATCCCATTAACATGCATGGTCAATGCTCATGAACCGGTGCGACGAAAATTACCTTTTTTAGGAGAAGAAAAATGTGGTATGTGACTTTTGTTGAAATGATTAAGACAATATCAAAATAAAATTATTATTTAGACATTAGAAATGATATTTCAACAATCCTTTTATGACAACTTTTATAATTACTTTATCTTTCATACTTACATTATGTTTTTACTTTCTCTCTATTGTTTTGGTTGTTGTGTCAATACTTCGTTTTTTTTGTAAAATTTTTGTTATCTCAAAAGTTATCATATAAATGGATGTTCAAATAACACAACTCTTTAGATATTTTTTGGTTTTCTTTAAAAAAAAAAAGAAGATATTTTTTTGGCTTATTTAACAAATGTGATATTGTTAGACTTGATATTTTCATTTAGGTTCCAATCTATGACCTTACCGTATGTGGATAAGTTTGTGGTAATTGTCACTTTTTTTTACGGAAAAATAATTTAATTATTTATTGATCTATCGTTAGTGCAAGAACCAATTACTCTTGCTTATTATAATATGAAAAATATTGTATGTGATTTTTGTATAAATGATTTAAATATGTTGATAAGATTCATCTCAACTAACAAATGTTGATATTGTTAAACTTGACAATTTTGTTCAGATGCCAGTTTAAGACTTTGCAGTAAGTGGATACCAGTTCAAATACTAATTTAAACTTGACAATGTTGATAATGTTCATTGTCACTTCTTTTTCACGAAATAAAAAAGTGACATCATATTCTATTTAATTTAATTGTGAAACTTATTGATTAAATAGTTGAAGCAAGCATCTTTATGGTCTAATATTTGTCTCACTTTATGCACCATGTAATTGGCCTTGAAAATAATAATAATATTTTTAATTAAAGGATTGTAAGTGTTGTCAAAAAAGTAAATTGTTATAAATACTTGTATTTTCTTTTTGTTTCAAAATACATGTCACAATTTTACAATGTACACTATTCTTATAACTTGTTTTAATCATATTTTTAACTAATATATAAATACAAATGTTAGTATGTAAGATAATATTTGATTTGTCTCAATGAATATTTTCAAAATATCAAATTTTTATAATTTTTTATTATATAATTAAATATATTAATGGTCAAAGTTGTGCATTGAGATGTATGCAATTGTTGATTGTGAAATGTATTTTAAAACAGAAGTATTATATATATATATATATATATATATATATATATATATATATATATATATATATATAGTTGGTCAATTTGAATCATTGACGGTTGTTATGAATCTCATTAACTTGGTCAAGGTACATGAATCGATGCAAGAAAAAAATTCACTCTACCTCTGTATACATGTCGTAATTGGTCACTTTATACATTTTAATGTACAATTTGACTATTAATTTTTTGGACTACGTAATAACTCTCTTTGGACTCAAATATAAGAAAATATTTTCTTTAAGATTCATTCAATACATGGTGTATTTATTTTATAATATAAATCAGATACATAATTTATTAAATAAATCTGAAAAAATAAATCTTTTTTTATATTTGAGACCAGAGCAAGTACACTAAAATAGTTTCAGAAATATGTGTGGAGAGTTAGCATGTGTTATTTACTCGTGAATTATTTATATTCGCTCTATTGCAAAGTACACATCGCAGTCAATCACTTTATATATATCAAGACACAATTTTGATCATTAATACATCTAAGACTAAAATGCTCTTTTAGTTCATTAACTATTTATTTGGTATCATTTTAGTCCCATAATTAATTTTTTATCAGTTTAAGTTCTTTAAATTCATCTTCGTTACACATTTTATTCATTTCCGTCGAGGGATTAACCCCAAACGTCTTAGGTGAACTAACATTATAGGTGGTCCACCATAAAACCTCATTAATTTTTTAATCTTAGCTATTTGATATATTTGTTAAAAAATAAACCATCTGATCTCTGAGGTCTATTTGATATATTTGTTAAAAAATAAACCATCTTATCTCTGAGGTCTATTGTAAGTAACAATGCAATATAACCATCTAATGTTGTTTTTCCTATCTTGATCTTCTTCCATCCCCCTCTTCTTCATCTCCAACACCACCTTCATCAACATTCATAAACAAAACCTAGAAAAATTATCTCTCTCTCAAACGTCCCTCTCTTTCTGACCGTCTTCCTTTAACCCTCTCTCTCAGATCCATTTCTTCCAATACACGACTATATGGTGTAATTCTTGTTTTTTTTTTTTTTAAGAAATCAAAATGAAACATATTAACCAGAATGGGCTTCAAACTCGCGTAAGGAGTGTTAGCCTAGGACTAAAAGTATGATACAACCAATATTACAAGAAAGGAACCAAAACAACGAAAGAAACACAAGTTATGTAACATGAATACAATAACGAAGTGAATTTATTTTCCATTGATGAAAATCAAAAGATAAATAATTGCCCTTCACTTTCATCCACCGTAAAAGAGAAGAGTTTGACTTTATCGAATAATTGTTGAATATACATCTCCCTCTGTTGAACACAACTATTTCTCTCCTTCCGTAATACTCAAACACTAGCTAACCAAATCAGATGTAGAAAATACCGACTCTTCCTTGGATCGCTTCGTAAAAGAACAAAATGAGGAAAATGATCAACTATATGAATCATGCCGGCGGAGCAAATGTCCAACCATTGGCGAATAAGAGTGTGAAATTATATTATATATAAAATTTGTTGCGCCTAAAATCATAACTATGTAGTGTGTTTTAGCGGTAAGGTTAAGCGAGCTTGTATCTTAATGTTTTCAGTTCGAATCCCTCCAGTCAGGTTTTTAATTTCTTATGCGTTTTGTTAAAATGTTAAAAAAAATTATCTAAAAAACCTTCAAGAGGGTTCCTACCGAAGCAAACTTAAGGACTAAAAATACTCCTAGCCACCAAGGCAACAACGGTCTATTATATAGACTGGTTTTTAACTTATATATTTGATATTATATCTCTCACCAACATTTTTTATGAATAAAACATAATTCGTTTCTCAATTAAAGGTGTATGTGTAGTATAATAAAAATTATATAATATTTATGTTAAAATATCCTTAAAAGTTCTATGGACAAAAAAAATCACTCAAATTAAATAATAAAAAAATATAAATTTATACACATTAAAATAATGGAGAATGCTAACCATTGCTCTTAGGACATTGGTTAAAGTATTAAAATAAGTAAGTTTGCATCGAAAAATGGTGTAATTACTGTTAAGAAAAAAGTAAAGACTTGTATTTTCAAGACAAAGTTTCTATTAATGGAATCCTTAACTATTGCCCTTAGAGCACTAGTTAGAAAGACCATTTTGTAAAACAACTCATAATATCTCATTTCCACACAATATTAATTGCATTTTTTAATATGTGTGAAATGTTTAAAACGTCATACAATTTGAGACAGAAGGAGTATCACCTTGGATTCATATCCTAATAAGGATTTTTGGAGGAACATCTTTGAGACGCGAGATTGACCACTACATAACAAGAATGGATGATTAAGTTCCTAACATCTTATCCCACTCTATCTCCAACGCCGAGAGAAAACCTCTAAATTCAACTATTGTGGTATTTGTCTCACTCACATCATTTGTGAAACAGAAAAGCTATCGTCCATGTTAATCTTGAAAAACTCCTTCAGAGTAGGGCTTACAAATTCAAGGGTAAGGAGGGGTAGCACAAAAGAAGGTAGTGGTGAATGAGATAAAGATAATCTTTGAAAAAAGATAGTCTTCAATTACATTTGTCTCCAAAAATTCAAACAAAGCCTTAATTTCGACTCTTGGTGAAATTGCAAGCTATCTAGAAATATACCTCCAAACTAATGTCATATGCGTGTATACTACTTCTTAAATAATCACATCTCTAGAGGTAAGTGAGAGGAAAAAATAATATTAAGAGGTGGGTAGAAAAGGTGTTCCTGAATTGAAACTCTCAAGTATGAAATGGAAAATAGAAAATTGTTTTTTTACAATTATTTTTTCCTAAACATACGTGAAAAAGACTTATTTACCGCACATGCTTAAAAAGTTGGCACCAGGTTAACTGCACACATGAAATTTTTTTAAGCTCCCATTAATGGCTTCCGGTTTTTTAAGCCTGAACTGTAGTTAACTACCGCTAGGATAAATAAGTCTTTTCAATGTGTGTTTAGGAAAAAGTAGTTGTCAAAAAAGCAATTTTCTGGAAAATATGGGCCAGCCAAATGTTAAGCCCAAATACCCAACCAAAACAAAAAAAAAAACTAGGGTTCGTTCATTAATTTCACAATAACTAGACCATCGACCCGTGCTAATCGAAGGTAATATTTGACTGTAATAGGTTCCAAATAACTCAATCCTCCGAAGTTAAGAGCTTGAAAAGATGGCGACGATTCAGGGCGAATCAGAGAAGCGTGTCCTATTCAGGAGATGCTCCCCTGAAAAGGAACACAATGGTCCTCTACCCCCAGGGTTGCTCAAATATGGTCCTCCTGAGCCACAAGAATCGTTTGAAGGCCTCAGCGATGAAGAAATGTGTTTAAAGTTAGGAATGAAGAAGTCCGATCTTGAAAAGAAACGCACTGATGAACCTATGTCCCCATGGTTGGTAGAAGTGCTCAAATTAACTGCATGTGGTCCTCTTCTACCAGTAGAATCGTATCAAGACCCCAATGATCATGAAGAATCACCAACAAAGTAGTAACATGAATAGTTACATTCTAATTAACTAATATATAGATGCTTTATCAATGAAAAAGTACACAATCAATGTAAAGTTTTGATGGTATATCTAGTAGATAATTTAGTTGTGAGTTTTTATAGATATGTCCATGTCCATCCTTTGGTGGTAGAAGTTCCTATACTAATCTGTGATTCTATAGTAGTAAAGGAATTTGTTGGAAAGGACTGCATAGTGAAACTATGATATTTTAAGTACAATGTAATGAAATTCAAACGAATATATGTTGCTAGTTTTATCTCTTCCCTGCATCTTATCACAGTATTACTTTATAATTTAAATTTCTATATGCAGGAATCACGTGCTTTCTCAATTTTAATTTTCGTGTTGTGTGTAAATTGTAATGTCTATGGTGACACATACAACAATCTTGAGCATTTTCTCACAAGCAGCCCATATTACAATTCTTGTGTTTTCGATAAATATTGTGAGTAAAATCCAATCGAGTTGTAACCCTTAATTGTTATTTTTCTGAAAAAATGTGAGCAATTCAAAGGGCTTATTTAGCAATTACATACATGTAATGTAATGTTGGCCGGGCTCATGAAGTGCAAGTTATCTGAACAAAACCAATGCCATTGTTTTTCCCACCCAATGAGTTTTGCGCGCACCCTATTCAGATTATAAATTCTGAAAGGTTTCAACGTGTTTTGGAGGTTTTTATGGGGTATTTATATCTTTCGGATTCTATAGTCTGAACTGCATAGGACGCGCGAGAAACTCAAATGGTGGGCAAAGAAATCGTCTAAAACCAATGCTATTGTAGAGAATTAAACTAAGACAAAAACATATTTCTTTTTACCGTCACCTAACACATACTTAAATCTCGTAGTTGTGTGCAAGTTTCAGGTGATGTTTGTTACTTTGTTTATATAAAAAAATTACTGATTATTGTGCGACTTTTTGGCCACAACTCACAATCTGCGGATAGTTTTTATTTTATTTTATGGGAATATCTTGTAAATACAATTGATTCAATATTAGATGTAGGAGAGGCGTTAGGTCTTTACCATATTATACAATGGGTTCATGACTTACAATAAGCAAATGTGGACTTTGAGGTGGATTCCAAAAGAGTTGCCGATTATTTTAAGGGTGGTAGCGGTGACTTAACTGAGTTTGGAGCCATTATATAATGTAGCATCCATCATTGTAATTAACTCTCGTGTTTAGTTCATTTGGATGTAGGCCAATGCGGTTGCAAATGCATTAGCTGGGAAAGTCACATCTTTACCTTGCTTCTGTATTTTCATTACATGTATCAGTGACTTGATTGCTAATGAAATGCTATAAGCTTATATCTCTTAAAAAAAAATTGATTCAATATTAAATCCAAATTCTATTGTAAGAAAATAATTAAACCACGTTCTAAATTCTTGGTAATAGTTTCATTATATTCAAGTTGAACATATAAATTATTTTATCTATTACTATGTTGCAGTTTTTTCATCTACTCATAAAATAGCATTGCAAGGATTCAAGATCTGGTATCTACTACATTAAAATACATGTCATATTTTATAAAATAAAAAAAACAATTTATTTAATACACATTTTTAAAAATAAATAAAAAATACAATCAAAGTTTATGAAACATTCCTTTACAAAAGTGAGAGGGTACCACTCTTATGGAGGTTGTTGGTTAGATTGGAATGTGACTCTTTCCCATACTCTTCATGAAGGAAATTTGATGGGAGGTAAGAGTAATAGTAGAATCCCTTTCTTGTTGGCAGATGCCATGGGATAGCCTTTTGCGGCCCTAATTTTCCCTTTACAAGTGAGAACACTTTTTCACACAAAAAAAAGTATTACATTTATATGCAAATAAAAAAATGAAATTTTATTTTGTAAAAAATTAGGTAACAAAAGCAATATAGAATGAATGTGCATATATACACTATATGTAGAAATAAGAAGATGGATCAGCTGCATTTGTTACGTCTTTGCAAAGAATTGATCGAGCTTCAATCACTGAGCGAGGAGGCTCAATATCTTTCTCTTGCAATGCATTTCCTCTTAATCTTTGCATCTGAGAAGCAAATGTGTCATCCAATATCTACAAAATGAAACAATTAAAATAATGTTAGTTACTTAATTATTATAAAGCATAGTACAATATTTTGCCTATTGTATTCAAAAACACAAGAAAAAGACTACATAGGTTAATTCTGATATTTACTCACCCCAAGAGCGTAGCAAGATCCATTGTACCATATTCTATTTTCTTTCCTCCCTTCTAGAAATTTCAAAACAATCTAGCAGATTAGAGGAAAAAGTTAGAGTCATGTTTCAATATAGCAAAGTAGAGAAATTTCAAATACATATGAGTAACATGTTACATGTAACTAGTTGTAGACTGTAGTTGGTCTCACCTGTCCCATTCTGTCCCATAATCCACGACATATTGCTATGAAGATTTGGCTGGTAAAGACCTCATGAAGGTTGGAGATGAAGTCAGCGAGTTGTGAATTCAACAACTTCATTCTTTCACGAACTTCTGCTTCTCCATCTGACTCTCTTGTTTCCTCAAGCATCTTTTTCAGCCGCGTACTCTTATTACCTTGAATCTGAACAATTCAAAACTTTTCTTAAACCATATATCAAATGCATGTAAAATCATCGAGACTTCCTAACAATTATTTTATGGTATAGAGCTAACATAGAAAAGTAGAGTCTTGATGAATGTCTTACATTATTGACAAGGTTCCCTATTATTGCTTGCAAATAAGTTTTGTATCTGGTTCTCAATAACACGGTGATTCCATTCATTTGCTCTCCAAACAACTTCTTATCTCCCAAGACAGGTAGACAGGATGCCCATGAATTTAGGATGTCTTCCACTCTACAATGCAGGACATCAAGTATCCTCTTGATGGTGTTCAAGAATATACCCAACTGGATGAAACAAATTGTTAATTGTAAGAACATAGTTATTTCAATGTATAGCGAACATAAGCAAAAAGTTTAGTATAAGAGCATGCAGAGATTACTTACTTGGTTAGGAACCAACTGAACCGTAGCTGATTGTCTTCTTGCTAGCTTTTGAACTTGCAAGTGAAGTCTCTTTGGTATGCTATCTTTCAAAGGAGTTAAGATCTCGCTGTATTGTTTTTCAAGCGATTTCACAATTGCCCTTTCAATATTTGCCACAGCCTTCCAGAAAGAAAAGGGAAATATACAAATGTCAAGATATAAACTACCACATGTATATGAAATGTGAAAGACATTATACTAAAGGGATCTCAAATGCACATAGAACGTTTTAGGACTTACATTTTCCAAATACAAGGAGTATTGAGGCCATCTATTGATTACCACTTCATACTGGATTAAGTTGTCTTTAATGTTCTCATACATTTTCTCAGCAAATGGTGAAGTGGAATGATTTGTGGTTACTCCAGCCCATGGAACCTGTGTCATTTGTTAGTAAGAAGGAGGGCCATTTTATTTTTAGATATATAAGTGATTTGTTTGTACATAGAATAACTAAAATAACAATTCAATTACCTTTTCTGCTTTACAAAGATCAAACAAAATAAGTTGCATATCCTGTATCCAAACCATGATGTAATTGTGAAACAAATTTCTGGAGTCTACACCTCCCTGCACAGAACTGAAACATGAAGAATATTAAATTTCAGAAATGATATAGTAATCTTGTGGAATCTAAAATTCAGGCTGTATTTAGTGGTGCAAGAGGATGTTTCATTGACAAACAAACCTTATATTCCATGACTCGAGATCGCGTTCAAAGTCTGCAGTTGCCACTAGAAGCTCATTCACATGTGGCTGTGGACTTGATGGTGGCCATGCAGAAAGGAAAGTTCTCAGCCTTTTACACAGCTCTGTGCTATAAATGGTTGCTGTGATGTTTGCCAAGTCAATTGAACTGAAAATTGAATAATTGATCTCAGAATGTAGTCAAAATTGATATGTATTAAGCAAAAAAGGGGGAGTTTGTACAGTGCTGCAACTAAAGATATGTTCAAAACAAAGAGCAACTTGACAATCAAAATTCTTGTGAAGCTTATACAAACTAACTGCATCCCCTAGTGTTGAAAAACTAAATTTGCATCACTGTTAAACTGTATTGTCTACGTGAAAAGAAGATATGTTGTAGAATTGTAGCCAAAATACCTGGGAAAAATATGCTGACCATGGATTGTATTATGGTTGTTGATCTTTATGTCTGCCTGAATTTCATTTCTTATAGAAATACAAAGGTTTTTCATCTTCAGGTATGCCGTTGAGATGGTAATGGTGTCCATTTGGTAACTTTCCGAGGCACCCGACACAAATTCATCAGTCTCCATCATGTGTTTTCTACACCTTTTTCTTGCTGCAGTCTGTCAGTATTAACCATTTTATTTAGAAACCAAAACAGAAAGTCTCATTTTGTTATTGTTGCAGGAATGATCCAGAAGACTTTATGAGGAGGTATGAATTTTAATATTTTTCTGAACCTCATAAACCAGTAGAAGGTATCACCAAACCTTTTCAAGGCTCAGTTACATTGAGCGAAAGCATCAGTTATCACTATAATGACTATATAAAAATTACCTGCAGATAGTTCTGTAGAATAGTTTGAGCATCTGAAGAAAGTATATCATGAAGACTACTGTAGACTTGTAGAGCAGGATGTAAAGCTGGCGCTGCTGAATGAGATGCTAGACCAAAATGATCGGTTAAACCTGTTGGCGAGTTTTCATCAAGCGATTTGTAATTCTCAAAAACAGTCGCTAGTAGTCCTTCAATTTGTGTTTCACAATCTAAAAATATACTTCTCTGTGAGAACAAACAAATAGTTGTTAGCGACAACAAGCAAATCCCAAAGTAACTCAAGGTAAAAATCTGAGCCAACAAATAATACAAACAGTAATTTTTTATAGAACATTTTCTCAAGTTTTCCATAACTGACTTGTTTTTTTTTATTGTGTCATGGGCAAACTGTTGAGAAATCAAGAGCGTCAATTGATAGAAACAAATGAAAAGAATGAATAATTTTATTGGATGAATGAGAAAGAATAGGAGAGAGATTTCTCTGCCAATGGTTTCCCCTTATCTACAAAGGATTTCTCCTATCCACGACAAACTGTTGAGAAATCAAGAGCGTCAATTGATAGAAACAAATGAAAAGAATGAATAATTTTATTGGATGAATGAGAAAGAATAGGAGAGAGATTTCTCCGCCAATGGTTTCCCCTTATCTACAAAGGGTTATTCCTATCCACGAATTCGTCAATGTGCAGAATGCACCTCCATTTGTTTTTATCAGATATAACTACTTAACTTCTTCAAGTGTTCTCCAACTAGTCCTTATATCCTAACTAATGAATACAAATATTAAGCTTGTGTACTTTAAAATCTAAGCTAATCTCATTGTCTTAACATGTTAAATTAAATAAAACATGAACATTATAAAATTATGTAAACTGAAATATATGATTTTTGAAGTTACCTCTTGCCTAGTCAGACTTCTCTCACTTCTGGCCTTCATTAGGGGATCAAGCAACTCTTTCACAAGCTCCAGGCAGTCCTTGGTTGGAGTTGCTACATTCATGACCTGTAATAGATATCTACAAGAATACCACAAGGTAAGTGAAGGTTCAAAATTGAAAAGCAATTTCATGCTGTGTGAAGAATGTTCATAGAACTTATTATTTTTGCCTTGTTAGGGGAATCCAGATGATATTCAACTACCTCAATTTAGCATATGAATCGGAAACTCCATAGTAGTCAGCAAATGCTTCTAACAACCATTTCCATGGCCCATTTAGCCGCAAGTTTCGGGAGTGGAAACGCTGTGCACGCATCGCACCCTCCAACAATATATCATAGGCTTGAGTTTCCACAACAGGAGCACTCTGCAGAGTATACAAAAACAGGGAAAATAATAAGTCCATGCTCAAACTCAGAATGAAAAGCAGGAAAGGATTATGTTGGTGGTTATTGACTGTAACCCAAGTAAAACTACTCATAGGAAAATAAATCTAACAAGTCCTCTCTATCAGATCGAACTGGAATAACTTTATTTTATACCTAAACTGATAACCTGATTTTAAGTAGTGGATATGTATGTTCCTCTCCATCAACAATATTTACCCTCAGAAATAGGGTAAAGAAATCAAAGCCTAGTTCTCAAGGAACAATTTTAATGATACATTCCATCTATAATCCTTGATACCGTGTAACTTTTTTTTTGTCTTTGTCCAGTTGTCAACTTGGAAGATGATCTACTTACATTAATGAACTAGAAAAATTTATTTGTTAAACCAAGATTTATTGAACTAATGTAAATTTTGAGATAAGTATAACCTTTATACGATTGTTGTCACCACTTGTCATTGTACTTCCAATTGAGAGCTGGATCTTGCCAACACATTCATTATCATCATGATTTATTTCCCACCACCGAATTCTGTCACTCTGCACATTCAATTCCAGATGATTATTACATAAATTTGGATGGTGTAAAGGGAAAGAAGAGGAATGTCTGTGAACAAAAATGGCAGCAGAGAGAGCACATACAGGATTATCATTAAGGTAAGAAATTGGAATCCTGGCTTCACCATGGACTGCCTTCTTAGAATCTTGAACTTCTACCAATAAAGCATCCCCTTGGCTCAATGGGAAACTGAAATCACATGCCAGTTATAAGATCTCTAAGATTATTAGCAACATTAAGTATATTTCTACAAGTAAGAAACAACAGAACTTAATGAGTAGCATTTGCTTTTCAACTGTTAAGAAGGTTAACATCAGTTCCTCGTGTAACCTTTCTTCGACAATAGTCTAAAGACTCTATAGTCTATATCATGCTAAGATGTAATTCTTATGTTTCTAACAACAGGTCAGCTAGAAGCAGTTTTACCATCAAGTAGTAAAAGCATATACTGATAGAAATAGAAGATGAAACTTACAATATAGAAATAGAAGATGAAACTTACAATAGTCTAAAGACTCTATAGTCTATATCATGCTAAGATGTAATTCTTATATGTTTCTAACAGCAGGTCAGCTAGAAGCAATTTTACTATTAAGTAGTAAAAGCATATACTGATAGAAGTAGAAGACGAAACTTACAAATCATGATAATCTCCACTTCCAGGGCGAAGAAAAATTGCCGAACATGACTCTGATTCATTTTCTTCTGTTGCACTCTTGAGTTGGATCAAACAATGCATTGGCTCTGCAAGAATAAAACAGATTCCTTTAACTCATTCATATATAGGCAATAACAAGATTAACCCTTATTAAAAAAATTAAAAGCTCAACTTATCAGCTATGAATGGTAAAGCGAAAAAAAGTTGCAGAAACCTTCCTCAAATATGCACTAACCTTCTTCTGTCACTGAGAGTGATGCTGCCTTCATAGACTGTATACCACTTTTCACAAGGGATGAAACATGCCTGACGTACTCCATCCCAACTTGCTTATACATTGATCCTCGGTTTGAAAATGTGCCCTTCAGTTTTCTTCTTTGTATAATACGAAGTTTCTTCACTGCAAGTTTCATATGGTATCTCAAATTTAGTGATTATAAAGTAATGTGTCCAAAACAGGATCAAAGGTTTCAAACACAACTATAATTACATTAGTACATAAATATACAAAAATAATAATATTTACAATTTGAAATGTTACCTTCCACTCTTATTTTCCCCACAACCTTCTTTGTCTTGAGAGGCACTGTTTGTTCTGAATTCCTTGTACTTCCTTCAGTTGGCTTTATACCTCGAGGTTGCAACAAGAACTCGTGTAACCTATGAAATTAGAGAAATAAGAAAAATGATTGATGACAATAAATGAAGCCAAAGAAGTGTTTTTGTAAAACCAAATGAAACCTACCCAAAGGCACTTCGAAGAGCCAGACACTCATCTTTTAGGAACTCCGGGGCCTCAGTACAGCCTCTTGCCCATGCTTGCAGGCATAGACGAATGCAGGCATCATAAGTGATGAGGGTTTGCCAGGCATCTTGACTACTGCAACTGCTGATATGAAATGCCATAAAAAAAAAGAGAGGATATCAGTATGATTTTCAATATGATAATATGAATTAAATATTATAATAAAGTTACTATGTGAATTCATATCTCAGACTTGTGACATTTGAATTGAAAACCTGCATTATAAGAGTGGCAACTTATTTTAATAATTGTGTTCTATTTGAATTTTATTTTAAAGTCACATATATGATTGGTTGTGACGTGCTGATAGTGAAAAACATTTTACACCAAAAGTGCATGAAAATTAAACTATTTATTAGTTGATCTCATACTAAGTTATACTATCAAATTGCATGAAGTTAAAGTACACAATAATAACAGCTATGTACTAATTGTTATATACAGTAGAAAGTTAAAAAATTTATGCTTGAAGCACCTGTTGTTGAGATATTGTAAGTGTGGAGGAGGAGCCTGCCTTTCTATGCCCTGTGTAGAGGTTGTTTCCTGACTGTAAATTTCAACATCAGAAGGCAACCAGTAAGAAAATGAATTCCAAAAAGGAAAGTAACCTACGGAGCACACGCACTTCTTGCATTAGGCGTGTCCCAGTGCAGACACGCATTAGTGCCCGACACGACAGCCACACATATGATTACATTGAATTATGTCATTTGCTCAAATTACTATTGGTGTTGATGTGTCAGTATCCAATTTTGTGTCCGTGCTTCATAGAAAGTAACACAAAGCAACAAAAAAGGAATGAATTGTACTATAAAAGTACCTTTCAGCAACAGTATGAGGCTTTTGTTCAATTGAACATTCACTTCTTCCTCCATCATCACAATTCACAGTATCTCTAGACTGCCAAGACCTATCCTGCTGAGTCACTTCATCGACTTCATTCGCCACCGATCCTTCTGAATAAACAACATCACCTTCACCCTCAATAAAGAAAGGAGGAGCACTTGGAGTAGCCAAATCAACAGGATCATTCAAATTACTCGTATTTTGAAACGGTACCCCTCTTCCAGCAGTACCAATTTCACTTCCACATGGAGTCATTTTCTTCTGAACAAATTTATTAAAACCTAATTCTCCATCAGTAAATCTCCTAGCATTGACACTATCCGGAACTTGAATTGTTAAATTCTCATTTACCAAACCCTTCCTCAAAATTCGACTTTGTTTTAGGGCTTCAGGTTTAATTCCATTACCAAATCCAAATAATTGTTCCTCATCATAACACTGTGCAATTGGAGTATCCAAATTGTCAAATACTCTTTCATCTTCTTCGTCGGTTTGAGCAGCAGGACAGGACAATGAAGCAACACTTTCATCATCATTATCGCTGACACTATCATGATCGTTGAAACCGAATGTGAGGTTACTACGAGGAAGCAAAGAAGAGTTGAATTTTAAAGGAGGTAAAGATGGAGATTTAGGAGAGAGGTTATTATTGGAAGTAAAAAGTGGCGATCTAGGAAGTGGTGATTTTTTATCAGTTAGAGGAGAGCGTGTGGTGCATTCTTCAACTTGTACTTGCTGTGATCCCTGTTTCATTAAAAAAAAGGAAAGTTTGAGTTTATTGGATAGAATCAGAATAAGTGACTAAATTGTAATTTACCTTGTTGATCCATTGGAGTGCAGTTTCATCTAAACCTTCGGTGAACATTTTTTCCTTTATTTTGTTAGAGAGGAGAAGAACAACGATTTTTGAGCACGATGAAGTAGAATCGTTGGAAGCTGTGTGTGTGTGTTAAGAGAGAGAGAGAGAGAGCCTAATGCCAACGGCTACTTTCTTCTCTTTTCTTTTTCTCATAAAAAATTCGTTTCTTTTTTCAAACTTTATCACACTAATAAATGATATTATTTTCTTAAAATTTATAAATTATTAATGGGTTAATTAAGTAAATGGTCCCTATAAATATTTAGAATTTTGTTTTTAATCCTTACAGAATAAAATCACACTTTTTAGTCCCTATAAAATTTTTTATCAGCATTTTTAGTCCCTATAAAAATTTTCAATCAGCATTTTTAGTCTCTGTCAAAAAATTTCATCAACATTTTTGGTCCCTAAAATGCTTAAGGAAAATGTAACAGGGACTAAAAATTGTGATTTTATTTTGTAGGGACTAAAAACAAAACTGTGAATATTTATAGGGACTAAAAACTTAATTAAATCAATCTAGAATTTAACTAATATTCAATGTTAATGTAGTTTTTTTTACATTTCTCAATCATATTTTAACAAATAGATAATTATGAGAAACTAACATATAAAAAGACAAAAAAATAGTGAATAAATCAAAAAAGAAATATAAATGAGTTGGACTGAAATGAAAAATGACCCATACTGATCGGACCGAACTCTAAAATATGTAGCCAATTATAAATGGACTAGGCAGGAATGACCCATTATGTAGTCAGGTCAATCTAGACTAGTTCTGACCAACCCATTTCACACCTCTAGATGTAACATTTGCGGTTTAAATGAAGTTGTATTATCCATAACCATTGTGTACGTAAATAAGTTTCCCATAAATTGATTTTCTTTACATTGATAGATTAGTCTTGGGTTAAATATGTTTTTGGTCTTTATAAATATGTCAATTTTTCGTTTTATCTCACTAAAAAATTTCTTCAACTTTAAGGCCTCCATAAGTTTTTCATCTCCACTTTTGGTCTCTCCTTTAAAGTAAACTCATGTATAATACATATTTTTGAACAAAATTTTGCAGAAAAATTTATATTTAATTTATGAATTTTTAATGAATTTTTTGAATTTTTATATTTTTGGCGGTTAAAAATTCATATTTAATTTATGTTTTGATAAAAATTTCTAATTTTTTTTAGAGTGATTTTTACAATATTCTACATATTTCTGCATAATTTCATTAAAAAATACAAACTGACTTAAAAATAGAGACCAAAATTAGTGATTGAAAATTTTGTAGAAATTAAAAGTTGTTGGAAAATTTAGAGAGACTTAAACAAAAATTTGATATATTTATAGGGTCTAAAAACATATTTAACCCATTAGTTTTTAACTTATGAAGGTATAATTTGGTTTATTAAAAAAAAAAAGTTTGGTTGTGTTTTATATTCTTGACATTGACCTTGAATATCATACGTGTTCAACATCGTTTTTTTAAAATCTATTTCTACCCCGTCAAAAAAAAAAAAAATTTATTTCTTCAATGATTTCTTAAAAATCACACCTTTTCCGACACAACAATGTTATTTCTCCCTTTAAATTTATAATGAATCCAGACAAAACATTTTTTTTCTGTTTGTAACCTCTAAAAAAAATTATTTTTATTTGTCTGAATCATTTGAGAAGAAAGAAGCTCCCTTATTATTTTAGCTCAATCTCAAAAAGAAATTTTTTTAGTTTGTTTAGACTCTGACTGGTTTGAGGAATGTTCTCCTAGCTAGTCTTGATAGTTTTGTTGCTTTGCACCTTGATCATCCTAGGAGGAGGTTGCCATTGCCACCTACTTCCAACAACAACAACTTCTTTGAGAATGAATTCAAAATTGTACTAAAACAGAATAAATAAATTGAGGGGATGAGCTGTTAGTAAAAAAAGTTACTAAATGCAACAAGGAGGTTTCCTAGTCTATACTTAGTCAACGTGATGGCAAAATGTAGAGGGACTCACCAACCAAACAAGACCATCACTTACCCTTCACTTATTAGTCGTACCATACAAATGTTATAAATCGTTGATTGTGAACAGACGTTTCATAGTATCATCACAACTTAAGTTATCTGAGTCTGTTGAGATTAACCCTCGAGTCAACAACCATACATCTATTTTTTAAAATTGATTAAACTACATCTCCAATGAGAGACTCCAAAAATTAAATGTCTTGGAAAGGATCATATTTACGACTCTTCTAACACTATGTTGCTGATCAAAATACTCTTTTCTTTTGAGCATTAGTAAAATGACATAATAAAATAGACAAATACAGAAATTGAAATCGACACCACCACATTAGTTACATTTTTTCTTTGGTCTGTATTTTTTTTCCACCATCAAATGAGACAAAAATGGGACATCTCTATCAATGGGTAGGATGGAATATTCACTGAAATTTGCATACTCAGAAGGAGAAGTGTCAATATATTTTGCTGAATTTATAAAAAAAATATAAGGAGTTTTTGGTGGATATTAGTGAACTAAATAGTAGATACATTTTTATTAACCCTCTCTTCCTTAGTACGAAATATAAGACTTTATTTAATAAATAACGAGAATTTCCTCTAAAAAAACAAGAATTAAAAATTTGGTACTAATTCCTTCAAAAAAAGTTGGTACTAATATTAATTTTTTTTTAACAGAAACTAATATTAATTTATTAATAATTGCTATTTGGAAAATTAAAAAATTGGTACTAATAATAATTTATTAATAATTGATATTTTTTTTTCCAAATTTACTCTTCGTAGTTATATTGCTTACTTTTTAGTTAAAAAAAATAAAAAGATGTAAAGTAAATAAAGATATTTTAATAAAAGAAAATATAACACAATTAGGTTTTTTTTTTTTTTTGAAGGAGCACAATTAGGTATCTAAGAGTAATGATATAAAAAATGGAAAAATAATTTTTCAAAAATGTCTTATATATCTAGATAGAGAGTTATTCTTTTCTTCCTTTAAACC
>Ga0228710_1003410_pt1 | contig 25299 bp, 12 predicted proteins | sample MedpolnodulmetaG_FD_177995 | JGI IMG/M metagenome (GOLD analysis project Ga0228710, IMG submission 177995) | Root nodule microbial communities from Medicago polymorpha collected in Santa Monica, California, United States - pink nodules | ecosystem: Host-associated > Plants > Roots > Nodule...
ATATATATATATATTTTTTTTTTTTTTGTGGTGTCCGGGGATCGAATCCCGGACTTTGCATATATTATGCATTGTCCTTACCAATTAAGCTAAACTCACAGGGTTATCATCTAAGTATATTGTTATGTATCCTTTTCTAAAATATTATATTTACTTTGCATACATGACGGTAAAAAAGGCATCAATATTATTTTAATAAAATTGTCACGTTTTTTGACAATATTATTGTATTTCTAAATATATAATATATAAACTTTAAAAGTCAAAATATTTTTCCAAATATATGTATAGCAACTATTAAAGGTAAAAATATTAAAAAGGTTAATTAAGTTTTCCAATTATATTATCTAAGTATATTATACAAACTTTTTTAAAATATTCTATTTTAATTTGCATTTATGATGGTAAAAAAGACATCGATATTATTTTAATAAAATTGTCATTTCTTTTGACAACATTATTTTTTGTCAAAAAAATGTAAACATCATTTATGTCAAGTCTTTGACAACATTATAATTGTATTTCTAAATATATGTATAAAAACTTTAAAGAAAGGTTATTTTAAAACCGAAGGAGTAAATTTATTCCTCAAAATAACTTTTCTTAAAATATATAGATGCAAATTTTATTTATAAATACTTTTAAAAAAGATACTTTTTTAACGTTAATATTATTTCCGAGAAATATCTTAAAAGAGGGATTTATGAGTAGTTACACATATTTGCTTAATAGATTTTTTTTTGAAGAATTGTTTTTAATAAATTATTATCTCCTTTATAAAAAAAAATCAGTTTTTTGTCAAGTTTTTCTCCAGTGTTTACCTTTAGCATAAAAAAACTTTTAAAAAAATCCTTTATATCTAAGAATAAAATATAATAAACTTTTAAAAAATATACTGTAGATATTTTCTATCTTTTTATTCCTAGAATTATATAAAAACAACTTCAAACAAACACATTTTAATAGTATAATTACATTATCCATAAAACAAATAGTATTGTATTATGTTGTGTTATTAATTTATCATATATTATCATATTTTATGGAAGAAATATAATATTTTTGATACATTTAAATTTTAAGAATCAATAGTAATATATTTCATCAACATTATTCACCAGTATTTAATTATTTAATGATTTATTTTTGAAAAATGTTAACCATATACTACATACTGTATTTATTAAATAAGCTTACCCTCAACAAATTCCTTATATAACATAGCACGTCATTGAATCATAAAAAAAAAATCCTTAAAAGTTACGTAATTTTAAAAAAAAATAGATAAATAACTTTTTTTATTAGTAATTTCAAAATAGAATAAAATTTTTATGAATTATAAGCAATTTTTTCCAATATGGTGCATAATTTCAATAAATGTCTTTTATTGTAAAATAAAATAACAATTATCCTCATTTTTTTTTGTCAAGTAGCTTAGTGGCTATAATTCACATTTTTCAAAGTGAATAAGTGGGGTTTATGGAGTTTGAACCCCGACCCCTGCATATAACATCTCTCTGCCAACTGAGCTAAGCTCACGGAGACCTCATTTAATAAAAGGAAAATATTACTTTCATAGATTTAATTTTTTTTGCACTATTAATATAAAATTGTTTTAATAACCTTTCATTTAATTTTGTCAAAAAATTATTTTCATGGTGTTCAATCATATCATATTAGACCTAAGAATATTTGAATGAGATAGTAAGAGATCTCTTCCAACTTAACTTGGACGCAAAGAATCAGTTTTTGCAGTTGTCCATAGAGGATAATGATTAACACAAATAATATTTGTTATCTTCTTCCGTTTGTGATTCGTACTAAGCAGTACTTCCCTTGCAAGAATACCTATAAAATAATATATGATTAGACCTTTTTTCAATTTGTTTAATTAAATATAATTATAATAGTTATGATTACAAAATTACAAACAAATATTCAATCATAATATTTTATTATAGTATCATATCATGTATTATTTTATTAAAAGAGAATAACTTCTAAAAAAAAGAGAATAATTTTTAGGTGTTATCGTTATAAACCGTTTTGTATTGTCGTATCATATCTAAATTTTTCATTTGTCAAAAACAAAAGTTAAGTATAACTAAGCAATTAGATTTTAGTGGTTAATGAGTTCTACTAATAACGAATTGTTTAAAATAATTTGAATTTAATTTTTAAGTGAAATAATTATTGGCTAAACTTTATTTAATTTCTTTTGTTTTTCTTAAAAATTAGAGGGTTGACAAAAAAAATTAGTGGACAAAAAAAGAGTGTTAAATATGATAACAGTCAATTTTTTTAACTATTGAATCATTGTGATTGATTGAAAAGTATATATTTTACGATATCAATTCGTATTAACTAATTCCTTTTTAATTGAATTTAAAGATGATGGGTTGGTGGTCTAAAATAATTTTGTACACACAATAATCAAAATATTAGAATCGTAACATCAATTAATATTTTTAATTTATTTGGTAATTCATAATGTTTTTATTGATTGTGCGTGTAAAGTTGTTTTGGACCGACAACACACCATCATTAAATTTTGAATATTTTTTTGAATCCAAAATATTTAGAATCGCAACATCAATTAATATTTTTAATTTATTTGGTAATTCATAACGTTTTTATTGATTGTGCGTGTAAAGTTGTTTTGGACCGACAACACGCCATCATTAAATCTTGAATATATATATTTTTTTGTAGACAAAACCAAAACGATATTCATTCATTTAAATCGATAGAGCACATCAGATACAAACATCGCTAAAAACGTAAAGGATGAATCTGCGAACAAACTCACAACACCCAAGTTAATAGCATACAACGGCAAAATGCCTACAAATAATATGATAAAACTTAAGTCACCGAAATACCCATGTTTCCAGATCTGCAACGTTGACGTCCAAATTATTGGTTGAATTTGTAATTGACTGATGTAGATCTTTCAATAGAAACTGAATAAACAATGCGACAAGCCACAAAATCAAACGCCGCACAAGACGGCGAACAACACAACGCCGCACTTAGACGACGAAATCACAAAAAACACAAAAGGAACAACTTGATAGATGTGAAAACCACTTATTTAGATTGAAAAAAAAAGGAAAAATGATGTAGAGGGGTGATTCTAGGTCAAAAGATGACCTAAAACCACCCCTCCTCGATGAACGAATGAGAAAGAAAGTTTAGAGAGAAGTTGGAGTTTCTCTCACTAGAAAACTAGGTCCGGCTATTAGAAGCAACCAAACAATTATTAAATCTTGAATATTTTTTTGAAATCAAAATATTTAGAATCGCAACATCAATTAATATTTTTTAATTTATTTGGTAATTCATAATGTTTTTATTGATTTTGCGTGTAAAATTATTTTGGACCGACAACACACCATCATTAAATCTTGAATATTTTTTTGAAAGAAAAATTCTTGAATATATTTGTAAAAATAAATAATTGGATGTGTAAACGTTTTCGCACATTATAGTTTATACACATAAATAGAAAATTCTAAAAATTCCAAAAAAAAAATTCTAAATTTAAATTTAACTCAAGATTCAATGTACTACAAGTAAATTCCCCCTACCTTTTTTTATTTTTTTGAGGGGTACACTCCCCCTACCTAAAATGTAAATGAAAAGATTATAGGTTATTATCCATTAAAAGATGTAACAAATTTGAATCAAAAGCTAATGAGTGTTTAATTTTAGTTGATTGAGAATCAGTTAACTGAGGAGTCTGTTACAAATTGGTCAAAGGAGCCGTCCTTTATTTAGAAAAATGATTCTTGAACTGGCGTTCCTTCTTAAACGAGAACCCATCACCTCACGGTGGTATTTGATGAACAATATGAAATGCAAACAAGAATATCTTTGGGGATATCTCTATTCCTATGACTTATATTATTCTAATTTTTAATTCCATATGAAATTTTCATGTTAGATATGCTTTTCTTTTTCTTTTTTTGACTAGAGATATGCTTTTTTTCTTTTACAAATGTTATACGTATGCCGTAAATTGTTGACAGGTGCTAAATTTTTATGCATTTAATAATTAATTAAGTATAAGCAAAAAAATCATGGAAGTCGAGGCTGTATCTAATTCCCACTACATTTGCGGATTGCCTACTCCACTGTTTGACCGATTCTTATTATTATGTGGCATTGCGTGCTGGCAATGGCTGAAGCAAATTCAATAAAGTGAGTATGAAAAAGTTAAATACCTTCCAATTTTGAAGGAGGGAGGCCATTAAAGTTAATGACCGATCTAAAATTGATTTTGACATATTAGATTGTTTTTTGTGCAAAAATAATATTTGTATGTATACTTTTGATTCTATTTGAAGTTATAAATTGTATCTTCGATTTATTGTTTAGCTCCGTTTCAGATGAAGACAAACGTTAATTTCCTTTTAATTCACTTTTATATGGAATCAATTTACTCAAAATCAGTTCTTGTCATCCTAAAATCAAACATACATCAAACATGTGTTTGGTTTCACAATATAAAATATTATTTGAATGAACTGAATTCACATAATTAATTTTATTAAATGACTCATGATAAAGAAAGATATTTTTGAGGTATTATTTGCTTTAGATCTCGTGCAAGATTCATAGTTTTATCCTTTGCAAAAGAAAACTCAATGGATAGATGAATAATATTTATAAATGGAAATGCTAACTGTCTTAGCCTTGATCTAAGGCAATATGAGACTATTTGATGCAACAGTCATGGCTAAGAGACTAAAGGATTAGGCTTACATTTATGAAGTATTGTCCACTAATTGCTTTTCTGACATAGAAACTTCATAATAACACAAGTAAATTTCTAAAAAGCCCATAACGGCAGTTAACTACTATTCTACAAACCGGCAGCAGTTAACTGCCGCTGGTTCCAACGACAGTTAACTGCTGCTGAGAACAACGATAGTTAACTACTGTTTTCCAGCAACTCTCCTTCCATTTTTCATTTGCAAATTTTTTCATAACCAAATTCTTTCATACTTAAACAAATTCATCCAATTTTTTCATCCTTAACATGATAAACAATTTTTTTTTCATCCAATTGCAAATTCATGAATATAAAATGTACGAAATAATATTTAACAAGATAAAATTAAAGCGTAAGAAATAATATAAAACGTACGTACGTAAATGTCATAGAAATATCACAAGGTACAGATAATGTCATAATAATACATCACCATAATCAAAGTCAAAAAGTACATAAAAAAACCTAATGATAATCAACCCTGCTGCCTACGATGCCTCTGCCCCCTACGCTGCCTGGCAATCCGATACGTAAGGGCAGGGCGACCAGTATTGCCAATCCGGATCATCTCTTGCACCAACTCCTCTCTTGTCATCTCGCCGCTCCTGGCCACAACATCATCAACTATCTGCACCACATCCTGGATGATCATCAATGTGTTAGGCATCTTTCTGGCATGCTCATCCTCTATGATCTGCTCCACGTTCGCCAGCCTGGGAGGAGATCCTTCATCAGGTAGAATACGAGGGTGAGAGACTTTGGCATACCAAGCCATGTAGCCAGGGTCATGATGCCATGCTCTCTGACACATATGTACCCAATCAGGGTAGAACCACACACCGGGGTTTAGCAACACAATGGCCAGCATCTCCGTAGGCATCTCAGCGACCTGACGGATGTCTGGGAACGTCCTGTACAAAGTCAAACTGCCTCTTTACCCACTCAGACAAATGACGGTACACCCTCTCCTTCTCGCACATCAGCCATCCCGAGTAAGTGCACATAAGCTGAAAAGGGTGCACTGCTCTGTGATCACCATAAGTAGAAAACCTCACATCATCCACTTCTAAGCGATCCAGCCGTAAGCGATAATGCTTCACATCTGTATGCCCTCTGCTAGTAAGTCATCTCCCAACACATGGTCTCTCCTTTTTCCACTTCGTGTTAGGCTTCCTTGGGTACGGACCTGACAAATGCTCCAAAATACATCCCGGCAACAAATAAATAATACACAAAAAAAATATTCGAGTTCTATATAAAATCAGTATAATACGTTATAAAATATTTAAATAAAATCCTAAATAAATGTAGTTGAACTTTGGAAAAAAATAATCTAACATAATGATAAAAATTATAAAATAAATTCATAAATAAATGAAGATGAATATTAAATTATTACTATAAGAAGGGTCACACAACCAGCCATCGTTCTATTATTCAGACGAACAAAATCATCTAGATAATCGTACAGGTAAGCTAAGGCCATCCCTCCCCATGACCACTTCCCAATCAACTGCAAGTCCGCCATACAATCAAGATATATCAAGTTGATGTGTCAGTTCGTTTTGTTAGTGAACAACGCACTACCGACGAGATATAGAAGAAAACTCCCCACACATGAACTCCTCCTCTTATCTCTCTCCTGCATCTCCTCCCTCGTCCGTGGGTCATCGAGTCGTCTAGCCTCTGTCAGGTGGGCTTCATAAATCCGCTTCAGTTTGGGATAACTAATATGAGCACCATACTATGTCTTTGCCTCAACACGAGCAGCAACATCTGACATGCCTAACAACCTAGTCATCAAATCAATTCCACGACCCTGATATAATACCGCGTCATTGTCCAGCATGCGGCCCTGAATAGGAAGATGGAGGAGATTATACACATCGTCCAAAGTGATCGTCATCTCCCCCACATATAGATGAAAACTACTGGTCTCCGTGTGCCACCTCTCGCACAGAGCACATACCATGGCATGAGTCACAGTCGAAAACCCGGTTTATATCAAATGGTGTAAGCCAGACGCCTCCACAGGATCCCAAAACCACCTCAAATTATTCTCTGGCTTAGGAAGCTCTCTCACCTTTCTCCCTGCGTTTATACACTTGTACTCCCCATCATACAACATCTGAAAATCAAATGAATTAAGACATTGTCACTACAAATTTTAAAGAATTTAAACATTTACGCAACATTCTTTAAAAAATTTAAACACTTACGCTACATTATTTAAAAAATTTAAACACTTACGCAAGCATCATTTAAATAATTTAAACACTTACGCTACAAATTTTAATCACTTTAAAGCATTTAAAGAATTTTAAAGAATTTAAACACTTACATTATGATGGTTCACCCAAAGAGGGATCACCACGTGCCTCGCGTAGTCGGACAACAATGTCGTGGTTTCAGGACCTCCAGAAAATGGAGGCCTTACAACAGGGCATGACGGTATCAACTGAACACGACGACGTCGCCGAGTCTGGGGCTCAGGCTCACCCTCAGCAACAATATTATCTGCCTGAAGATAATCCGCCACAACATCCTCTGGCACCTCCTTATCATCCGCCACCTCCTCATCCTCAGCCTCGTCCTGCGGCTGATAAAACATAGCCTCCTCCTCCATCCGATCATATCCAGTAAAACCCTCCTCATATACAGCATAATCATGCGCTGGTGTCGGATCAACCACCCGGGAGGAGTAATCCATTTGTGCCTGTGAGCCCTCTCCAACTAGCCTTGGGTCCCCGCGCTTCCGAGACTTTGGGACATACATGTTTTGATCCACCTTTTCTCTCTCCGAGCGCTAGCGGTACTCGCCTCTTTACCTTTGTGCATCCTAGCCTCTCTAAAAAGCCGTTGCTGCTCATCCTCCTCCCTAGCCATATGTACAAACAAAATTAAAAAAACACAAATAAGTGGACAATGTATTTAGGCATTTCAAAATAAGCATTATATCACGCATTATACATTATAACACACAAATCTAAACTAATCATTATATCACACATTATACATTTCAAACAATGTATTTACCTTTGATTGATATTTGATAGATATATATATTATAACACACAAATCCAAACTAATCAAACTAATCATTATATCATTATGCTCAAAATATGGTTACTACATCATTATGTCCAAACTAATCAAACTTGTCAAAAAAAGCAAAAATGCGAACTTATAATCATTATAACATACATACATTATGAAATTGAACATATTTGCAAAAAAATTACACAAAAAAAAGCAAGATTTTCTCACTTAGGCATTTCACCGAACACCTTAAGTGCATTCAAAATTACTAGCACAATTGCTAAAATTTCAACTTCTAAACAACTACATTGTACCTATACTTACTCTAATCAACAATTCCAGCAACAAAGTTACATTAAAACATCTAAATCATACATAATTTGCAATTTTCTAACCTAACCTAAAACTAACATTTTGCTCAAAATTATGAAAACTAACACCGTAAACAAACTATATTGCATGTAAGTAGGAAGGAAAGAACTTACTTGTGAATTAATTGAAGAAATTGGGCTCAAATTCGTGCAATTGAAGTTTGAAGAAATTTGGAAGTTGTGTCTTTAGTGTTTATGTTTCTGAAAAAGGGAAAAGTGGTGGTTCTGTTCTTGTTAATTCGCAGAACTCAACGGCAGTTAACTGCCGCTGTGGGCTTTTAGGTAATTTTCATGTGTCAATATGACGTTTTTGAAGTCAGAATAGCAATTTTCTAATCTTTATATGTACTCATGGTTTTACTTTTTTTTTTAAAAAAGTGTCTTGTGGTAGAAAGTGTTTTTTCAGAAATTACTATGAATCTCTATGTGAACCACAACAAATATTTTTACTTCAATATAATGGTAGAAAATTGATTGACTAAACCATCATTTTGTTCATTAAATTTATAAAGCACTATCATCAATTTGTTTCCCATAATTAAGGAAACTAAATAAAAATAATCAGTCTAACTTCTTTACCACGTTATTACTTGACTCCATTATAGTGATGCCAACCCGCGAACTCATGAATCACCTTAACACATTTAACCCGACATAATTGAGGAAATTGTGTAGATTAATTGATTTGAACTTAAGAATTAATAAATAAAAGGACCTCGACTAAAATCTTGGTGAGTGAGAAAAATAGCAACCTAACAAATTCAATCGTGTTTGGGTCTGAATTGAACAAACCCATGCAAACTCAATGATGTGGATATTTTACCATATACCCTCTGCACCTAGTTCTCGTTCCTTCATCATCATCTCCCGACACCTACGTCTCTTTTCCTCTTCTCATCTTCCTCCAGACCTGGCTTTAAATTTGGATTTTGGATTTTAAATTTATAGTTTCCGTATGTTCCATTTTATTCCTGGGTCTTTAATTCTTAGTAAAATCAAAATAATTATGCTACTTTCAAACTTTCAACAAAAGATGTGGGTCTGCAACTTTGAAATTGGTGGATGATTCATCCTTAGATGTGGGTTTTTTTTTATTTGTGTCGTAGAGTTAACATGGTAAAATGAAGAATGGCTATTCATCGAAAAAAAAATCTTGGCTTAAATGGACTATGCTATTTTTTTTTTGTATTGCTCGTGACAAGTAAGTTATGTTCCACGAACAGATGGAATAATATAAATGTTAAAATTCCAGAAATCCTTATGCAAATGTTGGGGTTTACATTTTTTACTACCTGAAAACTTATCTTTAATTTACCTGAAATTATTGACTTCCGACAATCTTTCTGAGTTATCCGATTTGCAATATTTGTTATGGGAAATATTTGGTCGGGTGAAATCAAATGTTAAAAAGGATAAAATTGGAATTATGTATGATTTATAGGGGGTGAAAGTATAGTTGTAGGGGTACAAGGTAAAACTTCCCAATGATGTTTGGTTTGGATAGTGGGTTTGATATTTTGAACTCGTGAATTCAACAGTTGGCCTGCCGTACTTTTTTTTTATATTTAAATTGTCTAGCACACACAATATTTACCATAAACCTATATTTTTATTATGTATATAGTCTTTATTAATCGTAAAAATCAAAGGATAAATTTAATCTGAGAGACCTCTTGACACTGTCACTTTTGCCATAGATAATATGCATTTGCTTTTGAACTTATTCAAATAGTACAATAAATTTTAAGCATTGAATGATGTGTTCTATTCAAAATAAGTACCGAAATATATGATTTTTTTACTAGTTAATTGAATTACTTTTTTGATTTGAATTTTAAAATCATTCTTCCGTATGATCGGTGAAACCAACCCAATCCATTAATGAGCGAGTTGGTTTGATTCAGTTTTAGTATGGATTGAACACTCAATCAAAATCAAAGACAAGTGATTGATTAGAATATTGGGTATGATCAAATTTGAGACAACCTAACCCCTAAACACCCTAACTCAACCCTCTGAGGAAAGGGAAAGGGAAAAAGAAGCAAGCAAACATAAAATCAAAATCGAATACAATAAAGAAAGTGATTTATATATTTTTTTCTATATACGACTACATACTGTCACTGACATAAAATTGTTTGGGGAAAAATTGAAGTTGCAAGCTAGAATCTTCATGACCACTGATATATTCACGAAGAGAAAAAACATACAAAAATTCTGTATACTATCTAAAGTGTTTAATTACAACAAGATAAGGTAACTAGAGACTTAAAAGAAATATAATTGATTAGAGAGATGAAGCTCTGAAGCAGCCAACAAGGTGATGTTGGTATTGGAGGGACTTATAATTATCAATATGAATCATGTGTTGAAGAATATCTTTAAACTCCACCAATTGACAAGGTATAGTTATAGTACCCTGGTGAGAAAAACCATATTCTTCCTCTGCCTCTTTGAGTAGGTGAACAAAAAGAGGGTGGTTGAGGTAATTCACAGGTACTGTAAATCTTTGTTGCTCTTCACCATCACCTACTTTGATTGCAACGCATCCTTTTGGTATATCTTTTGTGCCAACGGTATGTCTTCTTCCTCCATGGTGCTGAACTTGTTTATAGCTTTTGCTAAACATCATGAAGCAAATAAGATTGCTTGAATGAATGAATGAATACTTAGGAGGTAGAGGAGAGGGGGTATTTATTAAGAATAAGAAAGAGATAGGAATAACACTATGATCCCTAGCTAGGAAAGTTCAACGAAATAAGGCGGCCAAGAGCGCATTATTGAATAAATTGTTAAAACTTTAAAGTCAAAACAAGTCAATTCACTTGTATATTGTTACTTGAATTTCCATAAAAAAAAGTTTGGGTCTAGATAACAAGTGCCCTAAGTATATTGTTTAAGAAACCCACAGGAAAAAAAAAATATGTTATGAAAATATAAGTCAAACACTTGCTAAAGTCATACGCGTACAATTTTTAATGCAAAATTTGTTACTTTTATATATTTAAACAATGTCCTTAAGACACTTGTTAACATTTTTCAAAAAGTTTTTCATAGGAATTCCTGCCCCACTCTTTTTCTTCCCAATTCCTTTCATCAATATTAAAATATCTTTAAACATAGTTGAAATTATCCGTAACTAAAATTCACTCAAATTTTAACAATCCCTACTTTTAAATTAACTCAAATTTGTTTTGGAGTCCTCACACAAACTCTTACGTTTAAATTTATTGTTCAAAAATACTCTCACCGTTGTATTTATAAATAAATAAAAAACTTTTTAGATTTATAAAATAACTAATGTATGCAATCATATTTATAGATCAGATACATTAATTATTTAATGAACCTAACAAGTTTCCTTTACTAGCGAGTATATCCTATTCTAATCTAAATCACTTTATATTTAACTGACTTTTAATAAAATTTAATTTTTATCACCTCATAAAAAAGTCTAAATTTAATTTTTAATTTGTACAATACGCCATACTTTTCTTTCGACGTCATGGAGAGAAATTTAACCCATTGAAAGAGACAATGTAGTGGTATACTATGTTTTGAGTTTTGACCACGGTAATGTTGCTACCCACTATTTGTCCATTTGTGACATGTGACATTTTCGTGTTCCTTTTTTTTTTTGAGGAAATGTTCCTTTTCGAACTTATCTGCTTTTTAATATTTACAATTACGTAAAATACAATACTAATATTTAGAACAATAATTAAAGGCTTGAACAAAAAAATAATAATTAAAGGACGAGCAGGTTATTTAGGAGTTTAGGTGACAGTGACCCAGCCTAACTAGTGAAGAATATAACCTCAATATCATAGTAAGACGAGGATAGATTGATTAGCATGAAAATTTTGGTAAAGGTCATTCATGTAACAGTTGATATCTTATATGAAATAGCGTTAGGTAAGGTGGTGAGGGTCACATGACCACTTGTCATATTTGTGTATGATGGTAGAAAAAATGTGTGTGTCATTTATGACAGTCAACGTATCACCATTCTTCATGTAATTACCACAACTAATTAGGACAGTACCCTCAATTGAAGAGAATGAAATGGTATGAATTGTAGCATCACATCTCACATGGATCCTTGGAGGCATGTGCAAATTTACCATCCAGCGAGCCTGGGCACACGTCTGGGCTCAACCTATACTTTCTTTGTATCGCTGCAAGAAATTGATAAGAAATTTGACTTATTATGACAACCAAAATCCATCATTATAGGGCAAAATCTGTCTGTCATTGCCAAATGGTTGTCACTGCATGTTTTCCACCTTTTCCTACGAACAAAACGTAGATAACTATAAGGAGACATTTTAAAAACATTATGGACTTCGACCTACGGTTGCGGCTGTCAGTAAAACTTATCATTGTTTTATTTTATTTTTTTATATTTTCTATTCTACTATAAATTATAAAAATGAATTATTCATAAAATTACCACTAAAATTAGTTTAATCAATATAATAAAATATTACCCTCTCCGTTTCAAAATGAGCGTCACTTTAGCCAATTGCACACAAATTAATGAATGAAATGAAATAATCATTAGACATAACAATTTTACTTAAGTGCCCTTGTTTTATATGTAAAAGACAAACTTAAAGTTGCATTGAAAATTGTGTGAGAAAAAAGTTGGAAGAAAAAAATTAAAGTTGTATTGAAAATGTAAAGTGACATTCATTTTAAAACAATTTTTTTGCTAAAGCGACACTCATTTTGAAACAGATGGAGTATATTGTAATCAATATCATTGGATTGTGAAACAGAGGGAGTAATCAATATCATTGGAATTTGAAGTTGATTACTATAATCAATTTTTAGAATAAATTCTTCAAGTGACCTAACTAAAATAATTATCCCTAACTATGAACTATTATACTACCTCCATCCCTAATTATAAGACCCTTTTGTGTTTTTCTTTGTCTCTTTTTTATAAGACCCCTTTGAAATTTCAATGTACATTAATTATTTCTTTACCACTATATCCCTATTTATGTTGCATATTTTTCTGCAATATATTATAAATACTCTATGCCACTAATTCTCTTTCATAAAGGGTAAACATGTAAAACAATAACAATTGTCAATAAAATTAATTCAACATTCAACATTCTTAATTCCCGTGTTTTTTTTCTTTCAAAAGGGCCTTATAACTAGGGACTGAGGTAGTACCATTCACCCAAACCAATACTCTATACTCACATAAATCAAAATCTATATATACTATATTGCTCATTTAATTTATGGTAGCAAAATTTGAATTACTATTCATAATAGCTTATTAGACAAAATGACACAATATCAAGTTACAACTTACAATCATTTCATACTTTAAAAAACTTACAATCACTTCTACAACAGGGCATAATAAATCAGATTTTAACTTCTAATTTGTGAATCTTTAACAATAGGGGGTGCACCAAAGTTATTACCAACATCAACAAAAGTTGAAAGTCCACTAGTTATCAAGCCATGTCAATAAGCTAGTAAAATAATCTTATAAGTCCGTGAGAAATAATTGTTACCAACAAGATCAACGATGTGTGGTTCAATCATTTGATGATATGTTACACCGAGTGGGAGATATTCAAGTCACTTGATGATGTTAATATTATTCGAACATTCACCGTAAAGAGGTCTTAGAAAGGGCATTTACCTCCTAGTTTTATTTAGCACACTATTTTATATTTTTTTTTGAAGTAATTTAGCACACTATTAGAAGGTTATGTTTCATCTCTCTTATTTAAGATTTTACTTTTATAGACAAAATGACGAGTCTATTTTATTTCGATTTATGACTATTTATATATTATGTCACATGTGAATTTGCAGTCAAAATTTTGCCCAAGCTCAATAATTTTTTTGGCTCTGTCACTGCTTGCAGATGTAAAAATTAAATAAATTTAGACAGTCATATGATCACTCAACGAATAAGATGATAACAAAGTTTATTATGTCAAAGCTAAATTAGCAAAGAAGAAGTTTCATAAAACAACATATTTAAGACTTCCGCTGTCAAGAGAATTTAACACCATCCTAACTCAAAACCTTGAGGCAACGAGTATATTGGTTTGTTCAAAGGAAGTTACCAAACAAATGTTCTTTCAACCGATTGTACTTGCCAGGTGTATAGAAAAAGTAGCATTTCCCATGATAGGAAAAGATTAGCCTTTCCCGTGATAAATGCCACCCTCTATTTAGCTTAGTTTCTAGTGGAGATGAAGCTTACCATTCTTACTTAAATTCTAACAAATTAGAAATGGAATGTCTATTGAAGAGCCCAAAAGTAATGCCACAGAAACTCCCATAGCTCAAAAATCCAATATTTAAGGCACACACACTCAAAAAAATCCCATAATACATGACCCTATTATTCAACTACCCCATTATCCAAGGGCTTTTTAGTTTGAGACGGAAATGGATCTTCTCATGTCACATGAGAGTCCATTGAAACCCTCCTCACCTTCCATTACAAGGGAGAAAGAGAAATGATATTTACAAGAAAATGAGATTCAAAGGTAGAGATGTGGATACTTGAGAAAACAAATGGAGAGGATCCATTTCTGTTTCAGACAGTATACACCAGTACAAATCAACCAGCAACCATGAGAAAGATGAGCGAAAGCAGAAGTAGGTTCAAGTTCAACAACAAACAGATTAAATCATTGGAATCTATATTTGAGACTGTGAAGGCTGGAACCTGTAAAGAAATTACAATTGGCAAGAGAGTTTGGATTGCAGCCACATCAGGTTGCTATATGATTTTAGGAAAGAAGAGCTCCATGGAAGTCAAAGCAACATACTTCAAGCCAATTATAACCATTTGGCCTCACAGTTTGATGCTCTTAAGAAAGAGCACCAGATATTGCTATTGCATGTTCTTAAATTAGACTAATTAGCATTCGATTATTTATCATTTCATATCCGTGACTACTGACTAGTTATTAATGTTTGTGATTTCCATTTTAGTAAACAGATGCAACTTTGAATGATCGAATGCAAAAGCCAACAAAACAAAGTCGGAGTTGTACACAACAATGTAGCAAACAACATATGTAGTGAATCAGAAAATGCAGAAAGATCAGAACACATCTGTGGTGTTCCCTCGGATGGTGACAGTAGCTTAAGGATAAATTATTTTGGTTTGGAAGATGAAACTGATCTTAGGAACTTGGTTGAGGAAGCTGGGATACATTTCATTCAAATTATCTTTTTGGCCAATCATCTGTTGATTATCAATGGCGTGATTAATTAAACAAGGCCCTAGACGACAAATTCAGCCTGTTTAGGGTAATGTATAAGATAATGAATAATCTTTTATAAAATCCATTTCAAAATATGAGATGTTAAATCAATTGAGTCTAAATGAACAGCTAGTATGATTGTTTAGCAAGACATCATAGTACATCAAGAGCCCTGCATTGTATTGGGCAGAGTAACGAATTTGATTCATACACAAAATAATTGTTGCCTCAAGTTCAGCTTTTATGAGTCGCTGACTTGTTTCTTTTTTCCGTAGTGCTGCATAGCAAACGCAAAGGCCAATATGAGTAGAGGCAACAGGAATTGCAATGTCTTTGCAACAAATCCTGATGATTGATCCCTAACGCTTTGTGCCTGTGTTTGTGTAGATGGTGGCGAATTATGGTCAACTTTTGTTGGAACGGTGGACGTGTCGACATGGCCAACAAAGTACTTATGCATCATTTCTATTGCAGAGTCACTGTGACCCACATCTTCAAAATCAACAGTAGCATCCTTCCCTGTAAGAACACATAATTTTATTGTCATAAACCAACCATATTGCTATAGTTTTTTTCGCCACTAGATTGGTAATATATTATGAACCAATTAACAAGGAGAAGTCAATTACCGGTTGATGAAATTAAAGATTCATCACCTCCTGGATGATCATCCAAAAATGGGGTCACGTCATACACCTACAACGCAACAATTGAACACATCTTAAGTATGATCAGTCGATGGATAAGCACAATAGTCCTAAAAGTTTGCAGTTTTATTTAGAATCTTATTAGCTGTAGAGAGAAATTGGATGTGGCATGCTTTTCGTGATAAGATATTCAATTTGAAGCTGTCGCATATTTATCAGTTAGAAAACAAGGTCAGGAACAAAGGACGAGTATCTCATTCTTTTATTCAATGCAAAGCACTGGAACATGAAATTTTTTACATACTTCAGTTAACCATGATCATTCCATTCAGTCTTCTGATATAGTTTAACAAGGGATGATAAAATTATTAGTCATTTTCCAATTAGAAATCTCTCTTTAATGCGCTTCAAGATGGGGGCATCTGTACAGCCCTATATGCCTAATAACAATAGAACCCCTAAACTTGCCAAGACAAATCATTAATGCTTCATTTTTCTCTAAGATGGTATAAAAATAAACATTGAAACAATGAAATAGCAGCAGTGGGTGCTAATGATTCAAGTTTTGAGAAAATGACGTAATTCAATTTAATCACAAGTGTGGGTGTCGTGTCGGACACCGGAACACGCCTTCAATCAGAAGTGTCCGCGCAACAAAGCGTGTAACCAAACCAATCATAATTATTTAAATTATCTCATTATCTTATATCACATGAATGGATGGGTTATAGTCTGTGATGAATGTGAAGATTGTTATAATTCCAACTCCAAAACTTATGTCTTGCTGGTTGAATTAGAGAGACTGAATATGCAAAATAGTTTTGGATCTCTTTAAAGAATGAATAAAATCAATTTCACGACTACTTTGACAACTATATATGAGGTGTTACAAATTTACAATGATCCAACAAGTCTCACACATATTCATTGCATAGTTCAGAAATCCTCTCCTTTTGTCATGGGGAAAATATATAAACAAAATTTCAATAAATCTGTTAGCAACAAGGGATTCCATGTCTAAATTTCAATATCATAAAAATGTTTTTGAATCCAAAAGAGTGATGGATCTATATAGGTAGCACACATGACATGACATGACATTTAATCGTAGAAAGTGAAGTGAAGAGAATAAAATGATAAAGAAGAGAGAGATAAGGACCTTTCCATTGACAATAATCCAGCAATCAGTTTTGTTGTTGTGTTTGGTGATTTCATCAAACGTAAATGTTTTAGCATTTGAAGAAGCCATTTGCTGCTAGCTGCTGCCTCTGTCACACAATATATGTATGTCACGAAAACAAAGATCCACGCGTGTAGGTTGGAACAAAAAGCGCACAAACTTGAAGACAAATTCTTTCCACTACAAACTACAAAGTGCAAACAACATCCCCACCAATTATTTTAGAGAAAGTACAAAATTAACTATAAAAAATAAAATAATAAGAGAGGAAGTACTCAATTAGAATATGAATATTTTCAAATGACCACATTTACATATTAACTTTTTAAATAATATAAATTTAAAACAATTATTCCTTAAGATTTTATTATTACATTTTTTTATGGAACTTCTACATATTATGCTACATTTTAAAAAATACTTATTTAGAAAAGACTCTGATAACAAAAATAATAAATTTACAGAATCATTCTAAAGATTTGTTTTTATACTTCACCAGATCATGAACTACGTTTGACTTTAATAATAATTATTTCTAAAACAAATTAAACTAAAAAAATGTTTTTTTTAAGGTGGAATCAATCTAAGTAGGAAAAATATTTCAAATTGTTTACTTTATTTTTACTTTTCATCACTCCATCGCATAAAAAGTGTTTTTTTTAGTAACTAACATTTGAGAATTTTTTTTGAAGGGAACATTTGATATATTTATAAGGATCGAAAACTTATTTCACTCCTCTAAAAAAAAAACTTATTTCACCCGATGATAAATTATTCACCAAAAGTATAAAATAAAACTTAATTTAAGATTTATTTTTCTGTAAATTTATAATACATTTTTTTTTTCAAAGGATAAGATTATAAAGAGAAATGCTAACTTCTGCCCTTAGACCATCTCCAATGGAAGAGTCTAAAACATTTAAGACCCGATACCTATTAGGTACCTCTATTGGGGAGAAATTTTTTCGAGGTCTTATAAGACCTGAAGTCTTACTTATGACCCCCAATCTTAAGCGGAATACACACTCTTTTAATATTAAAAAAAATTGAAATGTAATGATATAAAGTTATTGGTAGTTGATTAGTGGGTCTCATTTAAGAAATTTGCGTGAGACCTGGGTTTGAGGGATTTATTAGGTACTACTATTAAAAAATCATAAATGAGTGATGTGTACATGTGAGACTCATTTAAGTACTCAAAAAATGGATGTCTCCATTATGGATGCTCTTAAGACACAAGTTTAGAAACTAAACATAGAAACATTTTCTTGAAAATTGTGAATTCAATGTATTAAAATTTTATCTTTTCAATACAAAGTTAAATTTTAATTCTTTTTTTAACTAATGGCATAAGGACACAAGTTAGCATTACGCTTAAAAAAATTATGTTTTCCCTTTGATTCACTCCAATTCATTCTACCTTATACCACCAATCACGTACCATAGTTTATCTTACTTCTTGTTCCTGTTTTCTTTAGTTTAATTTAATCCAAATTAGAAAAGGGAAATGTTAACTAATGCCTCTGGGGCATTGGTTAAGGACCTCAAATAGTAACTTTTTACAAATGTTTGTGTAATAGTGCATTGAAAATTGAAAACTTTGATATTTTTAAAGAATAATTACTTAATTTAACATGCTTAAAAATACTCCAGAAACACTCGTTAACAAGACCCATTAAAAAATTGCTTGCTAGGCTGGCTTACCCATGCATATATTGGCCTAAATGAAAGGTCTCTAAAATGAGTCTGGAATATTAATATGCTAAAAATGATAGGTAAGGAATAAAGGCTCAAGTCCCATTAGTATTTGAATAATATTACATCAACTTGAACAAAACACAATTTTCAATCAGAACAAACATATTTTAATTAACAACATTATTGGAGTTACAAATTTATTTCAAAACATCACTATTTCAATAAACAAATAAGGAGTATGAACCATTGCCATATATCACAAACTACCATCCCCCTTTTAATAGACACAAGATTCATGATCTCTATCTTTCATAGAAAACTAAGGTAGCATCTGGTTAAAGTCATGCATGCATGCATGCGTCCATACATTTATTTTCCACTAATGAAGTGGAGAGAATCTTCAACCTTTATTCCTCATGCCATAAGCCAGAAACAGAAAGAACGAACCAACTACAATCAATTCAAACACTATCTTCGAATCAAATATTGCGACCATCAACATGTTCCTTCACATGGTAGCCTTCACCAAATGGCTTCTTTGAGAGAGTAAGACGCACTCCTGGATCATGATGGGAGCAAGAAGCGTGATACAGCAGAGAGTTATTGACACACTGTACATTGCTGTTCATGTATGCAGCCATTGGAAATGAAGATTTTGTTCTTCCTTTATTATTTTTTTCTTTCTTGTTTATTTTTCCTTCTTCAGCACTTGAACTCTCTGATTCACCACCATCAACTTTGATTGAGTTTCCCTTCTTGTGAAGATAATTGGGTTGGTGTTTCTTTTGGGATTGAACTAGTTCCATATACGCTCCTCTGTTTTCCCCTGCAATTGTTATCACTCTCATGCCAGAGTCCTCAGAATCTGATAACTTTTTATCCTTGTTGGCTTCTCTTCCTTTCACAGTAACGTGTTTTCCATGATGGGAAGAATTGCTGTGATTTTGAGTCTGCCTATGAAATTCACCATTGCTATGATTTTGAGTCTGCCTATGCAATTCACCATTGCTGTGATTTTGATTCTCCCTATGCAATTCACCATTACCATTGTGCCATGGCTTAGGCACGTCAACAGTTTTCTGAACTAGCACTGCTTTTGGCTCTGCCTCCACTGGTATCTTATTAGAATGTTCTTCACGAGTTTTGAATTGTGAAGGTGGGAGTGTCAAAGGAGAGGGTGGTGAATTATTGGATCCAGCATTTGGTGAATGCATTGGGCTACCAACATTTTGTTTAATAGTTTTTGGAGATTGAGTGGGAATTGGAACACGAGAAGTGTTGGCTGTAGTTTTCTCTGGGGAAGAACTGCTTGAATATTGTGTTGTCTTTTGAATAGGAGAAGATGGCATGGAAGAAGATGAAGAAGAATTAGGAAACACAACCCTATGAGGTGGAGATGAAGGTGTTTGTTCTGTTTTCTTTTCTTGAGGTTGAGTCTGATTATGAGGTGATGGGGGTGCTGAAGCAGTCCTAAATGTGGATAAAGACATAGTAGGGCGTGGTTCAGGTGCAGGTGCAGGTGCAGGTGCAGGTGGGGGTGCAGGTGTGGGTGTGGGTGCGGGTGCAGGGCGAATGGAGGTTAAGCGGAACCATGGACGAACCGGGGGTGGGTTAGCCATGGTGTTTCTTTGTTTGTAGGGGAAATGTTAAAAGTTTGTGAAGAGAAGTTGAAAACGAAAAATAGGAGACAAAAAAATGAGCACACAAAAATATGGGAGAGGCTGTGTTTTATTTATAGAACCGTTTTCACCTCATAAGACAAAAGAAGAATGATGAGTTTAAAACACAAGTTGTCGCAGGTAGGAAAAGAAAAAAGGTGAATAGAATAGACCATGAATTGGAGACATGACCCGTATAAAATTAAAGAAATGGGGAAAGCATCGGATTCAATTGGCACTTCCAGCTGACACAAGCTCACAAAGTAAGATTGGTATCTCATTTGAGTAATTTAAGTTGAATTTTGTTTTGGAACCTACGGTTTTTATAACTTCTAGTGTCACAGATACATTTACTTGAAAAACCTGTCTTGCTTCTTTAAGGATCAAACTTAAGGATAGTTGTGTGAGCAAATACTAATTTAGTATTTAAAATTGTAAGACGGTATCAATATTGCAAAATTATCTTTAAAATTGCAAAATATTAATCATATATTTGTAGGGACCATAATGATATTAAGTTCATAATGTGGGGGATAAATTTGACTTTGACGTGAAGTGAATAATGTCGTCGTGGATATATTTGATAACAGATCCAATAGTTTAAAATGCCATATTATTATCTTAAAATATTGATAATGTGAGAGATTAGATTGATACACTCGTACTAACTTTCACATTTATCATCATTGAATGAGTACATTACATGACTTTTATCTTTATTTAATGTTGGTCTTCCTATTGACTTTGCTTGGTGAGGTAGTGAGGTACTGATGCTTTTCTTCTGTTTCCCCTTTTCCTCGCTTTCGTTCTTTTTAAGATGCTTCATGGGACTTCCTTCCTTTAACGTACGTAAAAGAGGTCACAATGGTGCAAAGTGCAAACTGTCCTAATTTCAGCGATACAGAAGAAAAGAACATATCCCATAATGGGAACTTATCTCTTGTCTTTGGCATCAATATTTGTTTCTTTATTGGTCACTAGTACATATAAAATTATGGATGGTTCAATTTGTATCAAAACATCCATCTTTATATTTCAATGGTGCATCCTTTTTTCTTTTATTGTATTTATTTATGATTGAGACTCGTCCCCGCCAAAACAACAATGATTGAGACTAGAGCTGAAGAACCATGAATTTATTCACACGCAATGGTTGCATATATACTCTTTTGCATTTATAATTTGTATACCGTTTTCTTTTTTTTGGTGATCATTTGTATACGTCTTCATAATATAGCAAAGCAATAAATACAACTAACAGTGATTAATCTCAACCTTCACTATCCATAAGTTAAAATGAGCCTATCCATATTATATTATTATTTTAATATATATATTCTAAGCTTTTAATCACTGCACATCTATAACCAAATAGAGAACGTGGAGGAGTTGATGATGGACAAGGAGAGGGAAAGGAGTAAGATGATGGAGAGAGAGAGAGAGCAAAGAATTCCCAAGAGTCAAGTTAATGATTCTCCAAAGTGCAATTGGGGTTGGGGACACATGATATAACCTGAACTACATATACCACGGTTTTTGTGTGAATTATCTTGACAAATTTTAATAGACAGTTCTTATGAAGATTCTAGACAAGAAACACCAGAGGAACAAAGGATCCTCTACATATTCCTATGCTGTCTCTCTATCCCTATCTTAATCTCTCTTATTTTACTGTTGCAGGGGATGTAGAATAGCAGAGGATCCAAACTGCATGAAAAGTCACATAAGAAATCAAACTGAGTTTTATGATTAGAGATGGTCATTCAATAACTAAATTATATCCAATGGTTTTTGTGCTGTGAACTTCTGCACTGGTTTCAACTAAGGTTTAAGGAGTTAAAGAACCGAGATTCAAACCCCAGTGAAGAAGAAAATACTAACATACTAACTTTTTCCTATTAAAAAAATAGGAACCTCACATCTTAACTTTCAAATCGCATTTTTACACTTTCTTTGAGAGAAAAAAAATAAAATAAATTAGAATACCACAAACTCAGGAATCCCATGAATATATATGATGCATTTTTATCTTGATTAACAGAGATCATAACAGCAAGTTTGTGATCAACGGAAAATATCTAAGGTTACGACTGAGAGCTAAGTAAAGAAGGAAAGTTTGCAGATACTTTCTTCCAAGATACATTAATGAGGTTGGGTCATTCTTGTTCAACATTTCTTACTCAAATGTACACAACAAGAGGCAAGCCTTAAGACAGGGGATGCGCACAATCCATCTCATCTCCATAATTGAACTCGACCCGGCTCCATGATGTCCCTTTAATCAAACTTAAACCAAGTTATTAAGGTCGTGTCTAGCCTTGTTTCATGAAAGAAGTTACAACAAAGTTGAAGTGGATCATATTCATCTTACTCAACTGAATCCTCATACATAATACATGCATGCATATTATTTCATTGTCCAGCTTCTTTTAGCAAGGTTATATAGTTTAACTATCCTTTATTTAAGTCTAAAACATATCCTACATGCAAAATCATGTAGTTTTATAGGATATATCTTTCCTTAAAATTGTCAACATACAGCTTACTGGTTTCAGTGACTTTCTATTTGAGCTACATCTGAAGTATATACCTAGAATATTTGACCTTGCTTTATTTAATCTAAATTCTGACTGACAAGGTGCTAGCACCATTCCTTTATGTAATAATTTGAATGTAAGAACATTTTTATTTACTACATTATACAAAAGAATGGTGTAATACAATTATGCAATACTTGACTGACACCCAATTATGTTACAAGGTCAAAGGAAAATGCAAAATAGCAAATTTTGCATTTATTGATATTGATTTGAAAGTAAAATACCTGGGAACTTACTTACATATGAGAATCATACATTCAAGGCCATTTTGTGAACTCAAACACTTTCCATACAATATCAAGTCCAGTGGGAATCTGCCACACAAAGAGAAGAACATTCAATGTATTCAGCGCAATGTGAAGATTTCTGGCTGTTTCACTGCCTTTCTGCATCGGTGGTACTAGAGCTGCTGCCAGTGCCCATAAGACAGTAATGCCTGTAGTGAAAAAATTATCCAAGTGTTATCAATTTTTTTACAACCAATATAATCCCCAACTCAGAGAGCTACAAAGATTCACTTTCCCAACTTTGTCAGATTGAATGTATTTTTTATCTTAACCCCAATATTGGCAATCCTGGATCACATAAAATATTAGTTTGTTGCTACACTACACCTCTATAGCATTGCTATTGCCACTATTTGACAACACTTTGTACTAAATCGAGTATCTCTGAACAATAACGGTAGGCTAAAATTCAGCTACGCTATAGCTACAATTATTTGACAACATTACTTTACCCCAAGTACTTTTTATTACATTGACCTCTCCTGAGATCTTTCAAAATAGCACAAACACCCCCTCTAATTTTTAAGTACACACTAACCTCCCTTTTCCTTTAACACCGTTAATCCCCTGTTATCTCCCTCAGTTAACAATCATAACCCCCACTTCCGTGCACATGGCTTGAAGTTTTCGAATTGATTAGCACTTTGGGAAGAAGACATTTTTACAAGATTACAGAGTATAAATATTTGACAGAAGTGAAAAGGTGCTACCTGTAAATGGAGGTAAGTGCATTTAAAAATAAGTCAAGGGAGGTAAGTGTAATTTGGACTTAAATCAAATGCAAATTTAGTGTTTACCTGCTCCTGCAAATAAATGTGGACCTGGAAATAGCTTTCCTGTCCTTAACCATGTGTTGAGTCCTCCACCAACAGCCTCAAAGACACCAAATCCTAGAAGTATGGATCCAGCATTAAAGTGTTTATCCCTGTATGAACCTTTGATAAGCTCTTTCCTCTCCTGAATATCATCAGTAACCAACAAATTAGGTACTCATCAGATTCATGAAGCATGCAATAATGCACTCTGCTGCCGCTTACCTCAGTAAGTTTCTGAATTTCAAGTTCAACGGGTGATGGTGGTGAATTTTCAAGTGATTTACCATCTGGGGTGACCGGAGCAGGTTTGAGTTGTTTCTTGAGTTCATTAATGTCATTCTGAATAGTCCTAACACGACGCCATTGCCACCCCAAATAGCCAGCATATAGAGTATAGAAGAACAAACCACCCAACACAATGGGATGAATGAGAGCAAATGTTCTTCCTTCAAATATCCCAAACTCTCCACCAGCAGCAAGTGCATCCTGTTTCAACAATATTCATCATGGATTGGGTTAGAAAACAAAAGAGTAAAGATATGGAAGAAAGAATAGAATAGGATGCTTGCTTGCTTGCCTTGGTATCCAATAAGAATGGAAATGTGATTGCTGTGAGGGATAGAAGAGAAGTTTGTTTCATATTAATATGATCTAATGAAAACTTTTGTGGGATGGGGACAATATTGTTTTTGGATGGAAGTGGAACAACATGTTTTGAGATTGTTTGACGTGTCTTGATGCTTGAAAGAATGGGAAGCTTGACAAGACTGAGTGTGGAGGCCATACTCTCTGTCTCTGCCTCTGCCTCTGCCTCTGCATACGAGTGATAGAGAAGGGAAGAGTTTGAGGTTGAAGTCCAAGATCCTACCTGAAAAAGATAAGGTCCATATGTTTTTTTTACTGGAGATAAGGTTTACATGTTTACAAATTATATTCATCTATTTATTTTCACCCTTTTTATCTTTCTT
>Ga0228710_1003412_pt1 | contig 25292 bp, 16 predicted proteins | sample MedpolnodulmetaG_FD_177995 | JGI IMG/M metagenome (GOLD analysis project Ga0228710, IMG submission 177995) | Root nodule microbial communities from Medicago polymorpha collected in Santa Monica, California, United States - pink nodules | ecosystem: Host-associated > Plants > Roots > Nodule...
AGAAGCTTTATATGTACATAAAGACATAGACAAATGACAAGGAATTAGTGAAGCAACAATCTCACAATTTTTTGCAAGATCAAATTTGTGCAAATAGATAAATTTTCAAAGGTTTGAAGAAATTGGATTTGTAATTATAAGTGGTGTTAAAGATGAGAATGAACTCATATATTTATAACGAGTTCAGAGTTATCTTTTTCTGATAGAGAAAAGGACACGTGTTGGTGAGGTGTCTCAATAGATAAGAATTTGTGTATTATGTATAATAAAGTAAAATAATAAAGTTTGTAATTTTAGTCAAAAAGATAATTTAAAATGACTAATTTTAAATAAATAAAAAGTTTCAATTAATATTTTACTAATAAAGTAAAATAATAAAGTTTGTAATTTAAGTCAAAAAGATAATTTAAAATGACTAATTTTAAATAAAGAAAAAGTTTCAATCAATATTTTACATAAATATAAATAAATTAATAAATAATGAATACTCTCATGGATCTTGTCATCAAATATTATATTTTTATTTATTTTATTCTCTATACTAAGAATGTGATCATATCTTAAATTTTTTGGTCATATCTTTTAATTGGTAGAAATTTTAGTATGGTCAAAGCTTAATTTTTCTTATATCTTCAATTAGTATAAAATTATATTTTTATTTATTTTATCCTCTATTCTAAGAATGTGATCATATCTTAAATTTTTTGGTCATATATTTTAATTGGTAGAAATTTAATATGGTCAAAGCTTAAATTTTTTTAATTAGTATAAAATTATGTTTAAATTTTATCTATATACTTGTTAAAATATATTATTCAATTGTTTTATTAATTACAAATATGTAAACTTAAACCAAAAGTCAACAATAAATTACGTGACAAAGACCAAATAACACTTGAATGAGATATCCTTAAAAAAAACACTTGAATGAGATAGTAAAGGTTCTTTTAAGTTTTATCAGATATCATGTGTTCAAATCTGCTCAGAATGCAATATTGCTAAATCTTTTGAGGGAGATATTTGGCACCCTATGCATTCCTACCTCACTCGAACGATTAGTTTAAGATATTGGATCACACCAAAAAATTAGAAGACAAAGTTGAAAGAAAACATTTATATTCTCTGAAACAAAATATTTATATTTGAAATAAAAAATAAATTATATCGATTTATTCAAAATATGGATTAAATTTATAATCTTAATAATATAATTAAGAAATAAAATTATTTTGTGTTTATATTTTGAGACTAGTTGTTATGCACTCATATTGCAAAGCTATTTGTATATGTGGATCCAATGAACACATATTACCTGTGACTCTGTTGTGTGAGGGGATGCACCTGCATCCCCTGGTTTTCTAAATTCACTTGCACTAATATGGTCTGTTTATATTTTTACGCACTCTGAATATGTAATCTTGCACTTGTTTACCTACTAACTTTTGTTTTGTATTTAATATTGATAGTTTGTTGAATAACTACTATTCAATATTGGTGATTAGTTTTCATTCTGAAACTTTTTTCTACAAAATATATATAAAAAAACCACAGGGACCTAGACTTAATTCATGTTTTGAACTAATACGTGAATCGTAATCCTTAATCAATTGAATAAAGCCACTATACTATTCGATTGTCTTTTAATTAATTTCAATAAATATTTAGAATTTCCTTTTTCAAGTCTCTACAAAATAAAATCAAACTTTTTAGTCTTTGTAACATTTTTCTTTAGCTTTTTAGGGACAAAAAGTGATGACAAATTTTTGTATAGCGGCTAAAAATGTTGATGAAGAATTTTTACTGGGACTAAAATAATGAAGAAAAATATTACAAGGACTAAAAAGTGCAATTTTATTTTATAAAGATTAAAAAATAATTTATGAATATCTATAGGGACCATTTAATTAATAAACTTTTTTTTTTTAAGAAACTAAACTAGCACATTAAAATTGACATAAGGTAGATTTGAACGTGAGACTTAAGAGAAGATACTGCAAGGTATCAAGCTAACACCATCAAGTCAACCCAACTGAGATTCTAATTTATTGTTTGTTAAATTAATTCCTATACAATTTATAGAGTTAAATAACTTTTTCATTCAAAAAAATATTACAAATTTTTATTTTAGTTTTAAAAAAATGAAATATTTTAGTTGTTTCATTTATGGTCTTTAATGAAATAATTTTAACATGTCATTGACATTTTTAACATGTGGATATATATCTTGAACATAAAAAGGTCATAACCTTGATGTTAATATGAATATGTAAGTTTGCCCCACACACATATACTATCATAGGTATCATAGCCGTGATTTTAATATGAATATATAAGTTTTCCCCACACACGTGTGTATACAGATATACTCCACAATTGAAGTTTAGAAGTTTGCATCCCCTAAGCTAGAGTCTTGGCTCCGCCACTGCATATTATAATGTCATTTTGTTACGCTAGTTTCTAAAGTATCTTAACAAATATACCTTTATGGTAAATATTGAAAGGATGCACATTAAAAAAGTTTTATAATGACATTGCATGCAAATCAAATCATAATGTGCTTAAATAGGTTTTTTCATCCCCACAAATGGTGTCATTTTTATTTTTGAATAATCAAAATGTTGGCATTTTAAGTTTAGTTATTACTTAATTTTTATCGTTGTTTTAGCCCCTGAAAGATTTTCATGCATGCACGTTTTGTCCCTTTCTAGAACAATGTTTTTTAAAATACCCTTACACTCTTTAATTTTTTAATGAAATTTTGTGAAAATGTTTACAAGATTATAAAAAATTCATTTAATAAAATTTATAATCTTTTAACATGACATGTATTAACCATGAATTTTTTAAACATATGAAGTTTAAGATAAGAGTAAAGTAAGCAAAATCTCTTGAGTGATTCTTTTGCTAATATGTCTCAAAATGAAGAGATCGATGATTTGGCTGATCATTAATTTCAGTTGGTAAGGCTAGTAAAGTGTTCAAGATTGGTGTTTCCAATCGCTCGCCTCACTAATTTTTAGGGGACAACGGTCCCTCTTGCTTTTAGTTCGTTTTATTTATTTTGGTGTTTCTTTTTTCTATATCTTGGAGGGTTTTGGTTTATGTCTCCCTCTTATTTTGTACGTTTATCTTTCTATTAAAATGATTAGCATGATGCAGTAGGAGACCCCTCTGCTCCCCATAATTTTAGCTTAAAAAAAGTAAACAAATTCAAGAATATATCAGGAATACCTATTTAAGTGAAGTATTTTATAATGTTCTAAAAATGATTGAAGTAAAATAATTCAGGAATACATTTTTAACTAAAAGGAGGAATAAAACTATGTGTAGGAAATTTTTCGGGAACTGAAAAAACAATAAGAATTACATAAAGAATATACTTAAAACGGCTACATTTTGTAGCGTCTAAAAACATAATTAACTAAAAAAATTATTAATAAAAGTGACAATAATGGTCATTTGTAATAGTCCTTTATGATATATGAACTATTTACATATAGGTTACAATTATAAGAAGATAGCAATTAAAAGAAATGCAAATCATCCTTAAAAAAAAAAAATGCAAATCTAAGGTACGTGTTTGATTTTGTTATGAAGTGATACACTGTGGATCCTTTTAAGATGATTTTGATTATCTTTCTTTATTTATCTATATGCTCTAAATTATAGTTAAGCATTCATGGATACACGAATTCAAAAAAACTAATTGATTGCATTTCCTCTCCAATTTACTGGAAGTTATTATCGATGCTGGAGTCATCAATGCCCCATCAAAATTCAACAAATATCACAACTAAGAGAGAGAAACAACACGATAATGACATGGCGTTGGAAGAGGTGACCAAAATAACACAACTATATATTTTATAATAAGTAATTTTACCAACTCATATTTAATCAAAGAAATCATAGTTGCATTAAGATTTTTCTTAATCTTTGTCATAGCGAACAATAGATCAAATATAACAACAAACAAATATGACATCATCAATGACTTTCATAGTAACATCCGTCTAACAATGATGCAATTTTTTTTGGAGTTTTTCTCTCATGACAATTTTTTTCTGGAGGCTCAAATTGATTTTACAAAGGATAATAATAATATAGAAGGATGGCTTGAAAGGCTCAATGTACCAAAGGAAAAATGTGTCGTGTGTATTATAACTCAACCGATTGTCCGTAAAGAACGACCGCAAATTCGAGCAAAAATAGCATTCATATAGAACACTCATAATAGAAAAAATTTAAGTATCTAACAACCTAGACTGGATTGGAAATATTTGGCTATAAATCTCACTGGTTATGCTATTCAGAAAAGAGATAGTGATCCTATAAGTACCTTCAGTAGCAAGCCCCATAAAGTATCATGTTTGATGACATCTCGTCATTACGTAATTTTATATATAAATTCATCACATTTTGGAGTTCACTAGGCAATTTAAGCAGCAAGAAAAGCAGAAAAACGGAAGAAAATACAAAGAAGGAAAACATGTCACGATTTCATAAAAACGTGACACGATTTGGCAAAGCAAAAACATGCTCTCGCCATTGAGCAAAATGTGTCACGATGACCAAAACGTGACATGATTTGAGGAAACCCTAATTCAGCTATTTCTTATTCAATATGAAAACGTGTCACGATTTACTTAAAACATGACACAATTTTGGGTGAATTTCTGGGCCTATTTAAGCTGAAGTCTATTCTGAAGACAGGGGTTACAAATTCTTCTGGAGAGAAAAAGTGCGATTTGCAGACCTAGAGACTGAAGAACGAGGTGATTTCCTCCATTCTTTACCAGTATATGTATGTTTTAATTCTTTCATTGATTATGCTATTTGTAAACTCAATTATGAGTAGTTAAATTTCTTAGAGATTAGGCCTGAGATGATTTTTTGTAACCCTAATTGAAACATGTTGCTGTTAAACTCTATTTATTGTGAATGAATATCTAATTTTTATTCAATTTAATTGTTCTTAATGCTTTTTATATCTTGATCAAATATAAACATGATTTAGTGAGAATGATGACTACTGACCATAGCTTTCAACTTAGACCTAATTGAATTGTTCTAATAAACATGATTAGTCTAGGAATGGATAATCGTTTATTAGTGATAATAGGTTAACATTCGTAAAACCTTCGAAGAATATTAGACCACTTAAGGAATTAGGGTATGTAATCGGAGAAGAGAGTCATAAGTCAAGGGATTGATTAAGGCTATTTTATTAACCATCGCGGAACTATAAAATCATTCAGGAGAAATAGGTGCAGTATACCAATTAGGGGAACATAGATGATTCGAAAGACCTGATCTCATCTCTCTCTTATTCTTTAAAACCAATCTTTACTTTATGTTAAGTACTTTTATGCAATCAAACCAATCAACTGCCTAGTGACAACAAATATAAACTTTTACACATCCTAAATATTAACAATATTACTGAATTGAAATTAACACATTCCTTGTGGGAACAATCTTATTTTATTACTTTGATAGTTTTTGGTACACCTTTCAATTGTCTAGCAGTGCTCTTGAATGTAAGTGTAAACTAGCCTTCACTGTAAACGCTTTGAAACGACTTCCTAAGACTAAAACATAATTTAAGCATAAAAGAAAAGGTTGTAAAGGTTAATTCAAAGAAACAACATTTTTCATAATGCTTGAGGATCAGTACATTTTAAGATTTGAGACCACTCCGAGAGGCCACATCAGCTTAACAAAATAAAATAAAAAATGCAGAAAAATAAAATGATAGGTTGTCTTCCATCCAGCGTGTGTTTAACGTCTCCGTAACGACAATCACATAAATGCAATAAAAGTGGGTTGCCTCCCACCATGCGCTTATTTTATGTTCTTAGCTTGACAATAACATCATACTCAACCACTCCCCGGAGTAGAACCAGGAAATAATGTCGGATCAAACTCGACCCTTCTCAAGAAATCCAATACGGCTTCGCTTTCCCTTTCTTTCCTTTCTAGCATCTCAAACTCCCTTTTCTCATTCTCTTGCCTAGCTTTAAAAACGACTTTCTCTTGGTATTGAATGTATTCCAACATCCACCTATTTCCTCCAAAACGCTCAAAGATGTTTTTAGGCTCCAACTTAGCTTTCTTCATTGCCTCTTCCAATTCTTTACTTCCTTCAAATTGCACACAAGGGAGATGGAGAAAAGTGCTCAAATCAACCACCGCACTAGCCATCCTTAAGGTTAAGTCATCATATAAAACATTAGCCGCCCTAGGTTCCTCATCTTCAATTCTTGCCTGTTTTCCATTAGGGCGAACAGATGCCTTAATTGGTGCCTCACTTACTTTAGCAAGCCACTTCGAATCCAACACACACCCTTTATTTAACTTAAGATCATTTCATGTTCTTCCAACCTCCGCCGCTTCACATAATGCATTAATCAATCCACAATGTCCATAAAAAAAGCTTTCTTCTTTTCATTCGCAATTCTTTTCATGTCCTCCGCGATGATTCTTCCTATATTAATTTCATCACCCTTCATGGTTGCTTGCACTATAACCGCTCTCACCAACCGAAATTCCGAAGAGTTTCCATAACTCTCAATGGGTTGTACCACAAATGTAGCCCATTATTTAGCAATCGACTACTTATCTTTCATACTAAACTTTGTTGGCACCAACCCTTTGATTTTCTTAAGCCAAGGCACACAATCTCCACAAAGCTCCTCTTTGATCTCTTCCAAAATCCCCATATCTTCCACATCCTTGACATCTTCAATTATAGCTCTTCTAGTCTCTATTCTGCATAAAAGAGATGCCAGAATGCCAAGTAACTCATTAGTCGTATTCTCATCGAACCAAATATCTTTCCCACGAACATATGACTTGAAAATATCTTTTTCCTTTCTCTTTTGGTACTCATTCGAATCAAGTTCAATGGCAGGTGAACAATTGCACTCCTTTGCTAACCCATTAAATTTTAACCAATTCCTCTTCTCAAGTGCTTCCTTACTTCCCTCGACGAGATTTTTCTCAAGAGAGAATGATCTCTCTTCAACAAAGTCTAGATGTTTATGTTGGAACAAAGGGTGTTTCGCAAAATCACCTTTTAAGTTTTGATGATAACAAGGTATTAAAAATTGTCAATTGGATATGCTAAACTTTGTTCAAGTGTACATAACCATAATCAAAGTCTTATTCATAGAGGTTCTGGTTGGACAAGTCAAAGAGCAAAGGAATTTATATTGAAGCTTAAAGCATCTGAAAAAATGCGTCTGAAGAAAATGCTCCTGAAGAAAAGCGCTCCAGAAGATGATGTCATCAGAATCAAGGTAATCAGAAGCAAGATCATCAGAAGCATCTCATCATAAGCCACTTCACCAGAAGCTTAAGAGAGTTGACAAAGTACAGTGTACGAAGTGTACATCCACTAACTCTGCGCCTGCCTCTGCAACCACGATTTCTGCATCGTGTCTATACATCAAGACAAGGATAACAGTAATGTTTGCAGACATTGTTCCTTCTCTATTGGAATGGATTTGAAATTGGTTCTTCATATGACAATTATCAAATCAGGCAAAAGATCAATGGTGAAGAATCAAAGCTTCAGTCAAGACAAGTTGATGTACCGGCTAATTCTCAACGTCTCTCAAATCCTTTATAAATAGGGATGAAGACTTGAAGAAATATATCAAGAATACAACAAGACCAACACATATTATCTGAGCCAAAACGCTGCAAAATTTCACATCAACAACTTAGAGAATTCTTACAAAAGTTCATATCTTAGAATTCTTAAGTGTCTAGAAAAACAGAGTCTGTTCTGTTTGCATTGTTTTGTGAATACCTCTGATTGTATATCAAGTATTCAAAACCCTTTTTTCAATTCTTTTTAATTGGTTAGAGAAGTCTCTTTCTTTTGTGATTGAGCATAGAAGTCTCTTTCAGTTGTGATTGAGTAAAGGAAGTCTCTTGGAGTTTTCCTTGAGCATTAAGAAATCAAGAATGGGGAAAAAGGGTTTAAGGAAACGAGTTACTAATTTTGAAAGTAAAAAGAGATGATTAAAGAGGTTTTAAGGAATGAGTTTTTGAGTGAAAAATTGCTAAAAAAAAGGGTGTTTGGAATCATAAGCCTTAAGCGAAAAAGTGATTATGAAGAGTAGAGAAAAAGGATCAAGTTTATGAAAAGTAATTTTTTGCTATGATTTCCTATTGCTAATTTTCCTAATTTAATTTTCCTATTTGGATTATTAATACTAAAGAAAAAATAGGTATCATAGTATTCCTCGGTGCCTTTTCCTACTAGATTGTTGCTATTAGTTTCCTTTGCATTCCTCTTAGTTGTGTTAATGCTATATCTATTATTAGTAGGGTTAGAAGATTGACTAGTATTAATTGTCATAACAGAGACTGGTTTGACAATTACTACCTGCTCTGTCTCTTCAGGTTTAGGAGTTTAATCCTCATTGGGATAAATCTCCTTCTCTTTCACCGATGAGCTCTTACTAAGGTTTCCTAGTTCGTGAATTTTCCTAGTCGTAGTGTTATAAGGCTCTTGATAATAAGGATAAGAATTGCTAGAGTTTGTTTCTCGTGAAATTTCACATTGTAAAACCTTAGCTTTCATATCACTAATCTCTTGAGCCTCATCAAGTTTCTTAGAAATATCATTTATCCAAAATAGTTGTTCCTCTCCTGTTTTCCTAATAGTTTCAGCTTATTGGTCAAGGTGCCACTAAGTCTTAGATAAAATTGCTTGAAAGGCTCTAGTCATCCATGCGATTCTTTCTTGCTCGTACTCCTAGAAAGGATCAGGTTCCTCCCTTCCTGGCGTTGTATAGGTGAATTCCGCGCTCATAACAACAGTAAAAATAAATGAAAAATAAGCAATTTGAATAACTTATTTGGAAATATCAACAATCCCCAGCAACAGCGCCAAAAAATTGATGGTTGGATTAGGCAAGTAGAGTATCGTATCCATAAGGATTGTCGTTTCGTCCAAACAATTCACGTTACTTATTTTAAGTAGACTATACAAGTGATGAGTTCGTTAGGACGTTCTAACCGAGTCAGTTGTCAAGCTGCACCTACTAATCGCACGGTGATCCTTACGTGCGGGGTTTATACTATCTCGGTTGATCAGGGTCTATCCCTTCGATGACTAACTGCACCCTCTAATCACATGGTGGTCTTTACGTGTGTGATATTGCTAATTCAAAGGTAATTGGAACATATACTTAAATTGGTGTTCCTAGGTTTCTAAAGGCAATGAAGACCAATGATCCCGAAGGTCTTCCTATATATGAATCATAACACACCCTCCTTCTCCCCTTGGTAGTTCAACAAACGGGAAGCCTTATAAGTGTCTACCTCACCAAGAGGACGAGGATAATGGTCATACTAGGACCGGTTCACTTCCCTTGGTACTTGTTTCCCTAATTAATAACTAGTTACATCCTAGTTTCAACAAATTTTACTCAATATTAGTAAGGTTACCTCCTAAGTACTAACTACTAGGGTAAACTCGCTTTCGATATCTTTCGTCTAGTTATTAACTCCTTACTTCCTAAATAGGTAGATATAAATATCAAGATATAAGAATCAATATTAGGCCCCGTCACAAAAGTACCTAATCTAGGGTTGCACTTCGTTGGATAAACTAATCCTGCTAAACTTAGTAGCGAACTGAAAATATACTAAAATAAAGGACATTAATTTAAATAATTATCCAACAAAACAAATAGAGGTTCATCTTAAAACCCTTGCCTATAAACATCTAGTTACACATGATAACTAAGACAAAATACAAAAAGATAAAAATATACCCTAGAAAACATAAGGAGAAGATAGAACTCCTCTTGAAGCTCCTAGAATCGCCTTCCTCTTGAACTGCTCCAGTTCTGAACGATGAATGAGGAAGGTGGAATTCATAGGGAAAGTTTCCACCTAACTTGAGCTAAAAAACATAGGCTTATAGGGGCAAGAAAGTCACAAAAAGTGACTTTTTTCACAAGTCACGGGACGCCTAGCGCCCCAGACCATGCACCAGGCGCATGTGCCTTGAAGATCTGGGCACTTTGTGAACCCTGCATGAGCCTGTGTGCTTTTGATTCACTTCTCAGCGCCTAGCTTCCCTTCTGGTGTGCCTGCGCGATTTAGTGCTTTTTCGATGCTGAAATGCCTGTGTTCTTCGCCTCTTGAGGTGTTTTCTTCAATGTAAAATGTTTTGGATCTTGGGAACATAATTCCTCCCTTTGCAAAGTCTTACGAGGCCTCTTGAATCTTCATTCTTCATCTTCCCAAGGACCACATAAATCTTCAGATGTCTTGCTTTCCCTGATTTGCTTGATTTCTTCGTGAATTACATGAAGAACACCCTAAAATTGCTATATTTCGGGAAGAATAAAACTACAAACTCAAATATATATAAAAAAATACATCCCAAAATCATAGACAATTCATAACTTCCGCCAAATGCCTTGCTAAAACTTTGGTGAATAATTTGTATAAACAGCCTAGCAATGGAATAAGGTGGTAATCCTTCATTGCCAATGGAGATGAAACTTTCGGTATCAATGCAACCAAATATGCCAACATTCCTTTTGGTATAACCTCATTAGCATGAAATATATCGAACAAAATCCTCACCTCATCCTTAATAAATACCAAAACTCCGCAAAAGCAAAATTAGAACCATCCGACTCCGGACTTTTGTTCCCATCATTATCCCTAAACACTGCCTCAATTTCCAACATAGAAAAAGGTGCAATCAAGGCATCATTTTCCTCATTGGAAAGCCTATCAAACAGAACCTCATCCAACTTAGGCCTCTCCCATGTATTAGCTTCCACGTGATTATTAAGAAACTCCACGACCGCCTTCCGGAAATCAAACAATGATGTAACCCACCCATCATTCACCCTTAGAGTCTTCAAAGAGTTTCTTGAACCTCTTGATTTAACACAATTATTTATGATTTTTTTTTTATAATTTGCATCCCCTTCCTTAAGCCATTTAGATCGTAACATTTGCACCACCTTTGCAACTTTAGCCTTAAAAAGCCTCCATAGCTAGGGGTGTAACGGTTCGGTTTGGATTGATTTTCAGTCAAAAAAATATCCGAACCGATGAAACCTTCATCAGTTTGGATTGGTTTGGTTGATCGGTTTGTTTAATAATACAATTAAAAAAAATCATCATATTCTCACAAAATATTTCATAGAACTTCGTATAATTGTATTTCATATTTTGTTTTTTCATGTTATCTATTTTTCAAACAACTTTTTATCCTTCATTCATTCATCTATCATTCTTCAAAAAAACATTGGTTTTGTCCATGAGGTAGGATAATATTAGTAAAATAAGGAGTGTGGTTATCATCGGATTGGTTCATCGGTTTCACGGATCTCGAAATGAAAAACCATGAACCAAACCAAACTAGATTGGTTCGGATTGATTTCAAACCGAACCAAACAAGGTCGGATATTTTTTCGGTTTGGTTCGGTTTGGACTTTCGATTTCGTTCGTTTTGTCCGAACCACTTACACCCCTATCCATAGCTCACAAAACTTATCTTTACGACCTAGAATTTCCAAGTCAGTAAACCCACTTTCCTCCCCCTTTTCATCAAGTCCCTTAATATCCTCCATCAACTTCTCCACCCTCTCTTCCATCCCTCTCTAAACCTCCTTATTCCAATCTTTGATCTTGAGCTCTTTTAATTTTTCTTTCAATACCAAATTCATCCAACCACTCACATTTTGCCCCCTCCAAGCCTCTTCCACCTAGGGGTCTTCATGGTGCATAAACTGCATTGGAACTGAACCACATTAATGGTTCGGTTCAGTTTTTAAAACCACTTTAAAAAAAACAGATTTATTTTTAAAAACAATTCAATTCAATTTTAAAACCGGTTCAAAACCGGTTTAATATGTTTGAACCTTATTTTATATTAAAGCAGTTTTGAGTTTTTTATCGAGAGATTTTTACGTATCATATATATTTTTTGTGCATTTTTTTCCTCCAGATTTTTATAGTGGGGTGGTGGCTATCACTTATCAATTAATTTAAATAGTCTTTTAAATGAAAACTTATCTAACAAAGTGTTGAACCCTGGCCGCTATGGGGTGGCGGTTGTCACTCATCAATTAATTTAAATTGTCTTTTAAATAAAAAATTATCTAACAAAGTGTTGAACCCATGACCTTTAACATTATGCAACATCAAATTACCACTGTACCAATATGAGTTGCAACATCAAATTACCACCGTACCAATATGAGTTACATGTACATATTTATTTCTATATATTTAAATATGTTTTATCTATAAATTTTTTTATTTTTATTTTTTATTTTTTTTACAAGAAATTTATAATTTTTCTTTTAATTAAATTTTGGTTAAACATTTGTAAAAGAAAATAATAAAGAGTTAAAAAATAAGTTAAGACTGGTTTTTAAATGAAGTTTGGTAACTGAATTGGTTTAAATTTATGGTTCAGTTCATAAACCATTTAATATAGTTTTTTTTTTTTTTTTTTGTCCAGTTTGGTTCAGTTTATGGATAGAATTTAGTTAACCACATTTTTCCAGCACCCCTTTCAACTCACCGTTTTTAAGCCAAAAATTAATGAAACTAAACGGTTTTGGCCCCCAAAGGACAATGATCCGAAACATCTCTAGAAAGAACCCAACGAGATGTCTCTCCCAACAATTGGGACCACTCCGCCGAGAGAAGGACTCTATCTATACGACTCATCAATCACCAATTAGGATGATACCAAGTAAACCTTCGGCTAAGAAAATTTTAATCTTCCAACTCTGTCTCCCCCAAAATATTATTTAAAATGAGCATTCTAAAACATGAGTCAAAGACACCTCCTCATTAACACCTCTTCTTTTATCCCTCCTTAAAACCGAATCAAAATCCCCTAAGTTACACCAAGCACCTCTACCTCCCGTCTTCCGTTCCTCCACCATACTATCCTACATTTTTCTCTTGACCGCCAAATCACATTTAGCATAAATGTTTATCAAAATACATATATGCTTCAAGACTTCCCACTCTAAACAAACACCCACAAAGCCTTCCCCTTGGAAAGTAAAGAGAGTACTAGCACTCGACTTACTCCATAAGGAAAGAACTCCCCCACTATTTCCCATCGATGGACAAAAAGCCCACGCACAATCTTCACTCCCCCAAAGATTATAACAAAGGGACGGTGTTATAACCTCTAGCTTGGTCTCTTGAATTTCCAAAAAGCTCCACCTTATTTTGCCTAATCAAATTTCAGATTTTGTTTTTCTTCACCCTCCCGTCCAAACCTCTAGCATTGAATGTCGAAACAATCATCGATGAACATTAGCTCTCTCCCTTGTGACTTTATTCTTCACATCCACACATTCCAAAACTAAGTGTTTCTTCGAAATTGACCCATTTTTCCATAGTAAAAGAGTACCCTGCTTAATTCTGAATCCAATAGACTTTATCTGCCGATAGCTCCTCCAATAACTCACCTTTCGCTAACACCTAACTCACCTTTCGTCGTTAGCGTTGTTTCAGATTAATGAGCTTCTCATGATCAACAAAATCTTCTATAGAATCACTACAATCTGAAAATCTGACTCCTCAAACACAAAATGAATGTGACTGTTAGCTCCCTACACGTCCTCCGAACCCCCCACCTTCACATATCAGATCCGACCAAGAACTCTATGAATAAAGCCACCCGTACCAAAAACCTCAAAATCCTGGTTGAAAGAAATATTCGGATGGAAGACCTTTGACCCGACTAAATGGGCCTCCACTACACCGTCCCATCTTCCAATCACCTAATTTAATATTTTCTCCCTGTCCAACTGGCATCTCACTCACCTTCTTAACATGCGTGTGAGTCTCCTCTCCCCCCATTCCAACAACTCTATCAGGCATACACATGTCCTAACCCCCTAACCTCAACACCCGATCTCCCTCTAGCTTTGCCACTTGTCTCTCAATCCCTTGTTGATTCAAAAAAAACTTCCCCTCCCTCCATACCTTTATGTTGAGATCCTAAAAAGGTCTCGTCCGATCCTTCCTTTTGTCCCTTTGTCCCATCCACTGACTTTTGCCTAGGACAACCCTTTTCGATCCCTAGGTCTGCTGACTGATGCATCCTAGGGTTGATGTTATCTTCTTCTGAAAACCCATCCTCCTGGCCCCTTTCGCCTCCCCATCACGTGACTCCCCATCAAATGATTCATTTTCTTATTATCACAAAGTTCCATTGACATTAGTTTTTCTTCTAGTATTTTCACAACAAATTATTATACGATATATAAATTTATTTATCTTGTTTTGTCACTTAGTCTTTATAGTAAAATACACAGAACTTTGTTGATAACAAAAATTATTAAAATAATATTTGTGTTTAACTACTCCTATAATATTATTTAATTTTTTTCTATATATTTGATCCCTTGTAAAAAATTTGGCTAATTTCACCGTTGTGTATCAATAAAGCATGGATTGTTTATCCACGTGAACTTAGCTCAATTGGTAGGGATATTGCATTTTATATGTAGGGGCTGGAGTTCGAACCCCGGACACCCCCACTTCTCCAAAATTAAATTGTGTGAGCTCTAATTACTAGGCTACTTGACAAAAAAAAACATGGAATGTTTAATATCTACTCCCTCCGTCCCAAATTATAACAAAAAAAAACCATTTTATTTGTCCCAAATTACAAGCAAAAAAGACCAACTTTTATCATATGTAATTATGTTTTTTCAAAAAATTATCTTTTCCAAAGGAAAATTAAATGCAAAGTGCATTCAATTTGCTCTTTTTTTTTATTTTCTCTATAATCAACTACCAATGAAAATTGTTTTTACATCTTCCTGTAAAACTTATTTCAAAGATAACACAAAAAACTATGTTACAAACTACTATGTTTTAGTTTTCTTAATAAGTGTGATTTTTTTTCCTTATAATATGGGACGGAATGATTACTTCAGAATGGGTATGATCGATTATGAAATGGAGGACCATTAAATATCAAATCAAAGTTTTTATATAAAAGTTGAATAACAAAATAAATGATACCGATGTGATCTCTCTTTTGTTTACACACGTTTCAATTATTTACCTCTATTGTCTTATACCAATCATCCAGATATTAATAACAGGTGGAAAAAATATGATTGCGTGAATTATTCCTTGGAAAAATTTGGTTTTAATTGTATCATTTCAACAATTTCATTATTTTCCCCAAGCAAATACCAACCATCCAATTGTTAAATAAGACACCCAAATCTTACAATAATAAAACTCCCATTATTAGCTGGTCCAGGGTGCTTTAGTAATAAAAATCACATAAAATATTTAGCATAGTGCACATAAAACAAAATATGAATAACTAATGTCAATAAATAAATAAAAAAACTAATGTGAATAAAAGATTGTTCAGATGATAAATAGTTGAACACATATCTCGTTCTCGCATGAACCTAAGTTAACTTTGGTTATCGCCGTGTGAACCTTTTTGATGGCGGATTCATAAATTTTTATATAAAGACTCTTAAAATTTAACGCATGTTTTAACTATGATAAATTTCAAACCCAACTCACCTAAACTTTTTTATATCAATAGAAAATATGAATAACTAACACGAGGGGAATATATTTCGCTGGTAAAGTAAATTAAACATTTAGAAGGAATCATAAAAAGAGAGTAAAAAATTTGATTCAATGTGGTGCATGTGTGCAGTGTGAACCTTGTTTTACAAGATGGGAATTGAGAATTTTTTAGTATAATTATTAACTATTGGTCAATTGATTAATTATGTAACACTATTTCTACACGATGAATACACGGAGTAATCTAGGGCCTTTTGTCAAAATATTGCAATGGCTGACCCTAGCAAAAGTTAGGTAACAACTTATGATTATTCCCTAAAAAAAAAAAAACTTATGATTATGATCAAGCTTGATTTATTTGACAAATTTGCCTTTTAATTACTCACTTACTCTTATTTGCAAAGGACACTTTGACCATTCGAGGTTTCAATCAATTATTACACGATTTTTTTACCTTAAATAACTTTTCGTAATTTGGTATAAGCTATTATAATTTTACTAAAGATATTATCTTTAAGGAGTAATTTTATTAAAAAAAGATTTTTTTAATAAAAAGTTATTCAAATTTTTGTTAATGAAAAAGTGGTGAAATTTATGTTAATGTTTTATAATTCAAGATAACATATTAAGGACGCAAAGTATGCTATTGCTAAGTGCTAGCCAAATGATTCACATCATCATTCGCACCTATGGCCCCCCTTCTCTTTGTGTTATATAAAAGGACTAAAGTTCCACAACAAACAAAATAAAAATGATATAGTAAACACATAAAAGGACATATATGCCCAAATTAGTAAATAAATTTTCAATTAGTCAACAAAGAAAAAGTGTAATTAATCACAAAATTGACAACTTAATTATCTTTTTTAAAGGTATTATACCAAGCTTAAAACCTCTGACTCATTTCATGATAAATTAAAAATAATTAAACATAATGGTAGTTGGATATGTATTCTTTATTCAATCATTCAATGTCATGTCCAATAAAAGAAAAATCATTTTTGACATAAAATTCATTTAATATTATGTTATTTTTGGATTAGGATTTTATTTTATAACTGCATCACAACTCTCAATTGTTCGATCTTGATCGTCTGATCTCAAATCAACGATCAAAATCAATACTTCCTCAAGATCTCAATTTTTCTCTCTTATCTCTTCTCCTCGTTAGATCCCTGGGTCTAAAATTTCACCTATCAACAATTCACATATAGGGCAAATCCATACATCGATTAAACCATCGCTAATGAATGATATAATTGATCCTCCAAATTAGTCGATTATTGAACCAAATATCCGATTAAACAAAAACTACATTCAACTATATCATCACAAAACTAATACCAAACCATCAATTTGTCACTTTTTTGGGTGAAAATTTTATGACCCCCTCTCTCTCCTTAACTATAATGCCAACAAACTACTCATTATCCCTAAACACTCATCACATAGAAGTTAGAATCAATACCCAATAAGAGTATATATGTAGCATCCAATAGTCACCACCTCATCACAAACAACATTGTTGACATAACATAGCTTCCTTTTCAAGACCAATCCTCTTTAAACTTTCCTTCTTTCTCTCTCCAATTCCTCAATTTTGTCACAAACCCTTTTGCATAATTCCAAAAACTCACACACCCTTTTTCTCATTCTTCAATTTTCTCTCTCTACTTTCACTTTCTCTCTCTTTAAAGTAAGAGAAAAAACAGAGCAAAAACTGTCTTTGTGACTGTGATGATCATAAAGATATCATCTTTTTGATTAATGGGTTCTTGTTCTTCAGTTCAAAGAAAAACCAACAACAAAGAAAACAATAACATGAAGCTAAAAGTTGCATTTTTTGGTTCCAAAACTGAGAAACTTGTGATTCCTCCATCACCCATTAAGGAACAACCTAAAAATGGTGACTTGAAGTTGTCACCTTCAAGGTCAACGACCAACTTCAATGATTTTGGTATGGTCCTTTTGTTTGCTGTTGTTTTGTTCTTTTAAGGTTTTTGTGTTTTTTGTTGTAACACTTTCATAGGTTGTTTTTTTTTCTTCTTCTGGGATCTAAGTTTGAGTTTTACTTTTTCTGATTGGTGTTTTTATATAAAAGAATGTTTTTTTAATAAATGATTTGTTTTTTGGAGAATTCATTTGAAGTTTGATCTAAGTTGTTCTTGTGGGGTCTCTTAATATGAGGAATTATTAATTAATCTCTTGATTAAAATTGAAGAAGTTCATTATTTTTCTGAGTATTTTTATTTATAATTTATTTTTGAAAATTGATGTCTATATTAGTATATGTGATGTTATTTGTGCATGTTTGGATTGACGATGAATTTGTTGTTATTTGTTACCGTAATTTTGTTGAAGCTATGAATTTTAGTTTAAGTTAAACCCGTCGTGATTCTGTCAAACTCACTTTCAATTCGAACATGCAATTAAATTGTACTGTTTCTACTTTTATGTGAGGAATATTTTATGTTGATCATGTTTCTTTAGGATTGATATGGTTGATTAATTTATTTAATTTATGTTATATTAATTCACCTATGATTAGGTTATAATACTTTGTAAAGAAAAAAGACAATAATACCAAACAAGTAGAAATTTATCATGTGGAATGAACATGTCTTTGCTGATATGATGTAGTTGGTTCACCAGTTTCATGCTTTTAATAATTTGCAATTATTAATTGCACATGTGAATATGAAGATTGGTTTTTCTTTATTTATTTAATTGAATTTATGTTGTATTTACCTTTTTTCTTTTCTTTTATTGAATATATGAATATGAAAATGAAGATTGAATTATATCCAGATGCAGGGTCTATTCAATTATTACAGTTCATATGTTACTGTTGACATTAAAATGAAAGTGATTGAAATGTAACTTCCTACTTAATTGAACTGATAGGCCTTAATTCTGATTAATTTGTTGGTCCATACTGACAGCTTTACCTTTGATTAATTTGTGGTACTGTACTTATAGCTTTATTTCTGATTAATTAGTTGAACTGTACTTATATCATGAAAAAATAATTGAGATAATTTTGTCCTTTTGTTTGTTTTGAATTTTGATTTTGATACAAGTAATTTTTCCCCGTAATGAAATACTGATGAATTGTAGAAATGCTTAAGAACTCTGTTGCACGGACACTTCTGATTGAAGGCGTGTCCGACACTGACACGTATCGTGTCCGATACCGACACGACACCGACACTTGTGATTACATTGAATTATGTCATTTTCTTAAAATTTTATCCGTGTCGACGTGTCTGTGTCGTGTCTGGTATCTGTGTCTGTGTCCGTACTTCATAGCTTAAGAACAAGAGTTTGTGTCTTTCACCATTTCTTGTAACATTTCAAACTCAAGAATCAATCATGTTTACTCACATTTTTCTTTCTTTCTTTCTGTATTAGGTAGCAAAGAGGAAGCATTTTTTGATTCCAAAGCTTGGATAGACTCAGATTGTGAAGATGATTTCTATAGTGTCAATGGTGGTAAGCATTTCTGGCATTTCTCTTTTTATGCTATTTTTTTTAGCAGAGGATTCAAATTTGTTCATTTGTCCATTTTCTATACTGAAATTATAAATTTATAATGAGTATGAGAGACTTTATAGATAATAATATTTGAAGAAAAACATTAGTATAGGAAACATAATATTGTACATTTTCTATACTGACATTGTATCATTCTCAAGCCTCTTCGTAATGTCAATTTATGAAGAAAGCATTACTCATTTTCAAAAAAATTAGATATATTTTTTCAAGTTTAATAGCTATACAATGATGATAGTGTAAAGTATTTTACACAGATGTTCAATCATATTTTACTGTATTTTCACATTATAACATTGTTTCGTAAAACATCTGCACAAACACCCTACTGTTGTGAAACATAATTGGGCGCATGTGCAAAACTTGACATGATATGTGTATAATTTTTACATTTATTTTTAAAGGATATAAATTGACAGTATAAAGTAAATTTACAATGACATTCAATGAAAATCTTTTCTTTAGCTGCATCACATGTCCTTTGTAACTGTCTTCTAAAATCAATATTATGACATAGAAAAATGGAAGACTCCTATTGAATATTAGTGTAAAACTAATTTACAATGTCAGTGTATGCTTATTAAACTCCAATTATATGGATTTAAAGGATATACACAATCAGCATAAACACACTGACATTGATTGAGACTGTTTTGCCACATCTATGAAGCACAGTCACTCCTCGGATTAGTGTCCCAGTGTCGGACACATAATTATGTGATTTTCTCAAATTATTTGCGGTTTCGGCGTGTCAGTGTCTGTGTCGTGTCTGGTGTCCGTGTCTGTATCCATGCTTCATAGTCACATCACATTCTTTTGTAACTCTGCCTTTTCAAATTGATGTTCCGAAATGAAAGAAATGAAGGGCTCTTATTTAATATCACACTGTAAAACTGATATACACCGACAGTGCATGAGACGGTGCATTAAACTCTAATCATATTGTTTATTTCTTGTATTGCAGATTTTACACCATCTCGCGGTAACACCCCAATTCACCATGCTTTTGGCACACCTGGTATGAACAAAGCCTCTTCTCAAAACAGAACTTCACCTTCTCGATCCGAATCATCACCAGATAAGAAAAAGAAACTTTTAGAGCTTTTCAAAGACAGTGTAAAAGACAACCAAGATGATGATGGTAAAGAAAAGAAACAAGCGAAACCAACCATCCAAGATGTTTTACCTAAATCCTCAAACTCAACTCCTTATCGCTCGGGCGCTAACTCTGCTTGCAGTAGTGAAAGAATCATGAGTGAAGATCACACATCTGTTAGAGAGAAATCGCCTAAATCGTCGCTGTTTTGCATTCCGAGTTTGACTTCGTGTCGTAGCTTTAGAGAGCGGAGGAGGAAGACAAGTCCTGCAATTGCAGTAGATGAAAAACATTGAGTTCTGCTACTGCAATGTGTTGAAACTTGAAACAATGTTTGTTTGGTTTTTTCCTTTAAGGTCAAAGACTCAAAGTGGTTGAAATGAATATGATAGTGTACATCAATATCCCTATGTAAAGAACCATAAGCTATATGAATTTGAAAAGTATGTAAACATAAACGGAAGAGATGTTTTATATCATCAATATGATAAATGTTGTGAGATTTTTTCTGTCAGCAATTCAATCTCAAGGATAAGTGCTTCTTGATAATTGGTAGTGTTATCATATATGAAGCAATGATACAGACACAAACACCAGACACAATACTAGCACATAGACACGTGTCAGACAAGAAACTTAATTTGAAGTGTATGTGTTACATAGCTTATGCCTTATAATATCTAATGCATTTTGTTTTTTATTTTTACATTAGTTGTTATTGTGCTATGAAACACTAACACAGATACGAAATCAGGAGACTGAATGTAGCTTATGTCGATTCCTGTTGGTGTCAGATACTAGCATGTGTCAAACACGTAAACACATAACATGTGTTAAATTTGAAGTGTCCATGTTACATGTTGTGTACACATTCATGGAACTTGGCCTATTATTGCCTTCATTGCTTAATATTCTTATACAGTTGTGATTTGAATTATAGGGCAATTTGGTTAAGGTGGTAAACTAATGAGATTTCTGTATCAATTAGTTCCTCACTCACACATGCTCAACCATTGGATTTGATCAATTTTTCCTAGTTTTGGTCCAACATGTGTAATTGCCTCAACCACTGGATTTGATAATTTTTTTTCTTCGAGTTTTTCCATGGTTCTACAACATATGATGGTTTTGTCTGATTGATTATTACACTGCTAATCGATCATAACGTCAGATTATTAAAAATGTTTGATTTTTTTTGATGTAAAAAAAAAATTCGAACTATAAGCTCAATTGGCTTGGTTCATGAAACAAAATTCAATGAGACATATTCGACAAACTATGTTTCCAATTGACCCAGTTGATTGACAGCTAAAGATGAAAACAATCATATTCGAGATATATCAAACAATAAATCTAGATTCCCAAACATATTTCAAACATTGATTCGTCATAATGTGAGAGTCTAACATCTTCTGCTAAACTCAGTCCAGTTGAAACACCTATACTTTTATATCTCTTTTTATTTATACTTATCACACTTGCAGAATTTAAATTCTTAATTGATGATGTTAATAAATATGAAAAACACTTGATTCTCAAAATCAATCCAATAACAAATTTCATTCCCTTTATTGTTTTTGTTGATGTTGTTTTGATATATTTGAAATGAAATGTTATTTGGTTTATTATACCTTAGTGCACAAATCACTATTTTCCATATGCAAATCCACCATCAACCCTAAGATCAAGACCTGTGATAAACTCAGCCTGATCAGAAACTAAAAACAATACTGCATCTGCAACATGTTTGGGTGTGAGCACCACTCCCTCAAGCCTTGCATATTTTTGGTAAGTCTCTTGAATTTTCTCCTCAGTCATCCCCAAAAACTTACAAGTCAAAGGTGTCGCCAGTCCACTTGGTGAAACACAGTTGACTCTAATTCCATGTGCGGCCAGTTGTACACTGGCCGCACGCATTAGCCCCAACACTGCATGCTTTGACATTGTGTAGTCCGTTGACCTAGGGCCTCCTTGACTACCACTAACACTCCCTGTGCATACGATACTCCCCCTTATGCGACCCTCCACCATTGCACGCGCCGCGTGTTTCACACACAATGCCATTCCTTGAACATTGACCGCAAATAAAAGTCAAATTGGGACATGTCAAGTTCCATTACTGTTTGATCAATGGGACTAGCGATTCCAGCATTGCTGAACATTATGTCTACCTGTTGTATAGGATAACAAAATTTCATTTCTCATATAAACAAAAACTAGTCATGTTTGATAAACCCAAGTATAAGTAAATTTGACCAACTTCATCAATTTTAATATTAACATTCAAAAGATACCCTTCAAAATGTTCTCATGAACAAGTTTCCATAGACAAATAATAAATAATTAGAGAAAAAAAAAGAGAGATAGTAATAAATAAGATTACAAATATTATCAACCTGTCCATAAGTATCAACCGTTGATTGAACGAGGTTTTTGACTTGATCTTCATCGGACACATCACAGTGGATGTAAGTGCACCTTTGGCTTCCAATGGATGCAGCTACTTGATTTCCAAGCTCATCTTGGATGTCGGCGATCACAACCATGCGCGTGCCTTCGTTAGCAAAGGCACGTGCCGTGGCTTCACCGATGCCACTAGCACCTCCTGTTACGATGGCTATTTTGCCAGATAATCTTGGATTGGTGTTTGAGGATGGAGCTTCTGCCTTTTTTTGGTGAACATATAGTTGAATCTAAATGTACAACCTATTAAAATGTGATTAGTTTATAAAGATGTAATATGTAGCAAAATTTGTCTTCTTATATCGAATCGAGTTTCTTTATAAATCGTACAAGTTTTTGAGGTTGATGTAGTACCAATTGTCTTGGTATATTTTTTTTGGTTTTTATTTATACAGTATAATTTAATTTATGTTGTATTCAACTTTTTTTTCTTTTCTTTTATTGTATATTTGAATATGAAAGTGAAGATTGATTTATATCCAAATGCAGGGTCTATTAAATTATTACAGTTTATATGTTACTGTTGACATTAAAATGAAAGTGATTGAAATGTAACTTCCTACTTAATTGAACTGATAGGCCTTAATTTTGATTAATTTTTTTTTTTGCTTTCGTGCATAGAGGCATGCGCACTGACCAAACGTTGTTCCCACTGAGAATCGAATCCGGTATTCCCCAAATACGTCCTTGGAAGGAGCTCTTTGCCACTGAAACCCAAACAACTTGGTTAACTCTGATTAATTTGTTGGTCCATACTGACAGCTATACTTTTGATTAATTAGTTGGACTGTACTTATATCATAAAAAATTAATGGAGATAATTTCTATAATGTCAACTGTGGTTAGTGTTTATGGCATTTCTCTTTTTATTCTTTTTTTAGAAGGGATTTTAATTTGTTCAATTGTCAATTTTCTATACTGAAATTATAATGAGTAAGAGAGACTTTATAGATAATAGTATTTGAAGAAAAACATTAGTATAGAGACATAGTATTGTCATGATTTATTATTGCTTTAATTGCTTAATATTTTTATACAGTTGTGATTTGAATGATAGGACAATTTAGTTAAGGTGTTAAATTAATGTGGTAGTGCTCACCCATCAAGTTGTGATAATTGAGATTTCTGTATGCCTTCGTAAACTTAACTCAGTTGGTAGGAACAATGCATAATATATAGAAGGTTCGGGGTTTGAACCTCGGCCACCACCAAAAAATATTGAGATTTCTGTATCAATTATTTCCTTGCATATCACCCTTAGTTCCTCACTCGCATATGCTTCACACCCCACAGCCAGAAACTGAGAAAGCATAACAGCTTGTACCCATTGTTTGCTCCTCTATTCCTTCCCTTCATGGGTGAGTCCTATTCCATGGTTATACAACATATGATGGTTTTGTCCGATCCTATTATTACACTGTTAATCAATCATAATGTCAGATTATTAAAAATGTTTGATTTTTTTTTTTTTGAAAGAAAAATGTTTGAACTATATATAACTGAAACTCAACTTACTTGGTTTATGAAACAAAATTCAACGAATAAGTTGTCAAGTTGAGTTTCAAACTATGTTTCAATTGACTCAGTTAATTGACAGTAAAAAATGAAAATAATCCTATTCGAGACATATCAAACAATAAATACAGATTCCCAAACATTGATTCGTCACTGTGAGAGTCTAACTAAACTCAACCCGGTTGAAACACCTATACTCTTGCATCTCTTTTTATTTATACTTCTCACACTTGCAGAATTTAAGTTCTCAATATCAATCCAATAACAAATTTGATTCCCTTTACTGTTGTTGTTTTGATATATTTGAAATGAAATGTTATTTGGTTTTTTATACCTTCATGCACAAATCACTATTTTCCATATGCAAATCCACCATCAACCCTAAGATCAAGGCCTGTGATAAACTCAGCCTGATCAGAAACTAAAAACAATACTGCATCTGCAACATGTTTGGGTGTGAGCACCACTCCCTCAAGCCTTGCATATTTTTGGTAAGTCTCTTGTGCTTTCTCTTCGCTCATCCCCAACAACTTACAAGTCAATGGTGTCGCTAGTCCATTTGGCGAAACACAGTTGACTCTTATTCCATGTGCGGCCAGTTGTACACTGGCCGCACGCATTAGCCCTAATACTGCATGTTTTGACATTGTATAATCCGTTGACCTCGAGCTTCCCACGCTACCACCAACACTTCCCGTGCACACTATACTCCCCCTCACGTGACCCTCCACCATTGCACGCGCCGCGTGTTTCACACACAATGACATCCCACGAACATTGACGCCAAATAAATGGTCAAGTTGGGACATATCAAGTTCCATTACTGTTTGATCTGTGGGACTAACGATTCCGGCATTGCTGAACATTATATCTACCTGTTGCATATGATAACAAAATTTCATTTCTCATATATAACATATACTAACATTTCTTGTAAGATCTAGATTATTTCTCATTGCTGAACAAGTTAAATTAAGATCTAGATTCAAACTTTGATGAAGAAAAAATACCAACATATATAACATATACTAACATTTCATATCAAAAAGTTCTTATTAATTAGTGTTCAATTGATTATTTT
>Ga0228710_1003413_pt1 | contig 25291 bp, 12 predicted proteins | sample MedpolnodulmetaG_FD_177995 | JGI IMG/M metagenome (GOLD analysis project Ga0228710, IMG submission 177995) | Root nodule microbial communities from Medicago polymorpha collected in Santa Monica, California, United States - pink nodules | ecosystem: Host-associated > Plants > Roots > Nodule...
ACATTATCATTAAAAAAATAATTGAGATTATACACTATGCTAATATATATTAGGAAAAACAAAAGTATTTGGGTTTATTTGTTTTAAGTTTACCAAATTTATTTTTAAGGGAATAACAATCCTTGAAATATAAATGTGAATTTTATTTCAAGGTATTTAAAAGAAGAAAAAAAAGTGTTTGGTTAACATTATAATATTTTGATGAACCTTAAAAATAAAGATTATAATAGGAAGTTACACATAAATTTATTCCCAAAAACTTTATTTCAATCTTTTTCTTTGGAAGAATTTTTCTATTAGAACATTTTATCCTCGGAATAAAATTTAGTAAACTTGTAACAAACATATCCATGTATATTTCTATCATTTTATTCCCAAAAATCTACGAATATAACCTGAAACAAACACACAATTTGTGTTTTATTATGTTACTTTACAATCCGTCTTCGTGAGCATAACTCAGTTGGTAGAAATAATGCATAATATATGCAAGGTTGCGGTTCAAATCGTGGCCACCAAACAAAATGTTACACTTTACAATTCCAATGAAACATGAATGATGTTTTTCCTATTATACCCTCAACTTTTTTTTTTTGAGATAATACCGTCAACTATTTATTACTCTCTTTTCTTTCAATTTTTTAATTTATCTTTCACATATAATTTATTAATGATAATTTTGTGAAAGAACTCATAATTTTTATTTCCCATATAAAATTAATCTTATTTCTTAAATGTGTGAAATGCCCAAAACAACTTATAATTTGGGATAGAGGGTTTCATTTACTATTTATTACTCTCTTTTTTCAATTTGGTTCATCTCTCTTTCTCATGTCATTAATGACAGATAATCTTATAAAACCCTTCATATTTTATCTTCTTAATATAAAATTAAATACATTTCTTAATATGTGTAAAAATATTAAAATGACATGTGATACAACATATAGCGAGTACTCCGTATTCTTTTTTATGAAATACTCTATATTTTATTTCACATGAATTGTTAGCATTATCTATACCAATATATAAAGAGAATACACAACCTTTTTGGATTCGATTTTTCCTCTCCAATTTTACCCCTTCATTTAAAATATTTTATCATTTTTATTTAAATTTAAATAATTAGCAAAAAAATTAAGTAAAATTCATTAAAATAGGAACAACATTATTCACAACAATAGGAGGAACGATCAACAACAATAGAAAAAATATTGGACACTATAAAAAATTATTATTTTCACCTTATATAAAAAAAATATTGTGTTTGGGTGTAACATTTTTTCTTCCAATTTGTTAATATTCATAAAAAATATTGCTTATACGCGTTAGCGGAGTAAATTAAAAAAACGGACAAACGGTAACACTAGTATAGTCTAATGATTGTAACACTAGTATATTCTAATGATTTAGCACTTCTCCATGAAAAAACTTGAGAGAAATGCAAGGAAGTGAATTTGGACGAAACATTGAACAAAAGGGAAAATAAGTAAGATATCGATTAGCCGCATTCTATTCTTCCACTTTTTTCTTTGGAATATATCTAAAGCCATGGATGAATATGAGTGTTAGTATGTTACATTATAACTATTTTTCCTTGGAATAAAATGAACTGTATTTTTCTTATAATATTTGATTTTTACAATTCATGCATGACTGGACCATCAAAAGTTGAGGAGGTACCTTTTGTTAGATTTTGAAGATTTGAATCACTTTACCGCTATGGACATCACAAGAAGAATATATTTGATTTCATAATGATATTCCCAATTCCTATTGCCAAACATCCTGACTATATTCATTGTTCAGTGATAGCAGACTAACTTTATAAATGGCCACACAAATTTTCAAGTATCGTTGTACTTTAAACCCTATATCTGTACTATATATAGAACATTATATTATGCATTATTTAGCCAACGCAGCAAACTAGTCTAACAGGTCTAGCTTATTAGCTTTATGTTGATTGTCTCTTAGAGTTCCTTTGAACGCTTCATGCATGAGACTATCTATTTGGTCTAAAATGAAGTGTTTGGGGGAACTCTTGGGTTCAACCAACACTTATACATCATCAAATACCAACAAGCTCCAAATTCAGGTGATCAATGTGTTTAGGACAAGTTGGGTGGTCAATTACAATGTAAGTAAATTAATGATTACGTTCGTTTTTAAGTTAATTTGAACTTTAGACCTCGGAGTTAGAAGTTCTCAAAGACAAAAAAAAGAAAGAGATAATTTGTGTTTTTGTGATGTACTCACATGTATTTATGTTAGCATTGCTAATGAAATGGTTTAACTTTAGTCTTTATAAAAATCTAATTAGTAAATTCTTTTTGTTTACTAGGGTTTGTAAATTCTTTGAAATTTCCTTATTTATTGGAAATCCAAAAAGCATTGAACTATCTCTAGATCTTCCTTGAAGCAAAGTATAGGACTCTAGCAACAAGGACATGTGATCTCCAATGGTGTAGTTATTTGCGGAGGGATCTGCAAGTTACTTGTGAGAAAACTTCAACTCTCTACTGGGATAGCCAAAGTGCATTAATCTAGTGTTTCATACAAATTACTTGGACATTGATTGTGATGTTGTTAGGTAAAAGCTTCGAGGAGGTTTGATGAAACTGTTCCCTACATCAGGATTTGATCAAATGACAGACATGTTCAGCAAGGCATTGCACCTTCGTCCTTGGTCTACTTGATTACTATAAGCCTTAGCTTAAGGGTTGGGTCAAGAAAAATGTTGCAAATCAGAGTGACTTGCACAACAAGTTATTGCTTTAACAAACTTTGATCAAGTTAGTTAGTTAGCTGTAGTCAGTTACAATAAAGTTAGTTAGAGCATGGTTTCACACTTATGTAATTATAAATACATGTATGACGCTATGTTATCATCTAGATGAAAAATCAGAAAATTCTCACTCATTGTTTATCTCTCAATTAAGTTTGTTTGTAAGGAAACGATGAAGATTAATGTAAAAAAAATAATCATTATATTTAAAAATGCATTATAATTAGTTGCTAACATCTCATTGTCTCTCGATTCCATTAATCTATTTCAGAAGTCTAACACCTTATTAACAATTAAAAATGAATATGTATTTTTTAAAAAGAAAACATATAACAATTTTACAAAAGCCAAATCAGACCTTATTAATTTTTTGTTTTAATAACATAGTGTTATGAACTTCAAAATTATGATTTTGAAATTTGTCTTTATGAACGTCGGTATGTGTCAGGCTAGCCTTGCACTGGTTATACGTAAAGCATGGATGGTGACTCCAAACTCACTTAAATTAGTTCACTATCTATTGACGATTGTTAGACTTTATTTTCATGGATGCTAAAGTGGATATGCATAGGGGTGTTTCTGGTGCAGTTTGGATATGCTTTGATACAAAATTTTATCTTATCCTTATTAAAAAGTACTCACGGTTTGTTTGGTTTGGTGACATTAAAAAAAATTGATCCGGTCCAAAATATGTTGTTTAATTTGGATCGGTTTGTAGATATAGATAATGCAAAATGTAATTCTTTTTTATTAATATTTATATTACACATGCACGTTAAAATAATATGTTTGATGCAAAATATAAGACAAAATATATTGAAAAATTAACACTACATCATGAAAAGGATCAATTATGTTCAAAACAGTTATCGTGGGCTTAACTCAGTTGGTATGGACAATACATAATATATGCAAGGTCCAGGGTTCGAACCCCAGCCACCACAAAGAAAATATTATGTTCAAAACATATAAGCAATAATAATATAAATGAAAGTAATGCAAAAATGTGATCCAAAATCCGATTCGACGATTTTTACCAAACAACATCCAAACTAATCCAAAGATATTCAATTTTCTGCAGTTTTTAATTATTTTTTCAAATTGCTTTGAATTTGAATAACCCTAATGTAGTCACTATCGTTTCGGTGTAACAATTAGCATCTTACCAACTTAAATAATGGTCTCCATTTCGATTACTAAAATGAATATCAATTTCTTGAGATGATGTATTGAAAGATAAAAAAACTCCACTATTTTGAAAGAACAATGATCAATTTGGTAGACATAAAGGTGACTGAATTCCTTTGTTAATTAATTGAAATTCACACCTTCAATTAGTTGGACCTCTTAAACATGTGATCATATATTCGGTTTATGGCTCATGCGAATGGAAAAATACGATTGGGAGGTGAGAACCACCTTGTGTGTCCCACAGGTTTTTCGAATGAGATTTGTCATCGTCAAAACGCCAGTGAAAACTACGTATCAATATCATAGTAACCCAAATTTTTCTATTAATTTCTTTTCGAAGAGTATTAGTTGGAATCCTATCAAGAAGTAACATCTGAGAATGCCACAATGATGACAGGCCAACTTACGTTATTTTCAATACGTTTTTAACTCGTTTAATAGACAATTGAGTCATTATAAATGAGTTTTAGAGAAGTTACTGGTGGTTTATGGGACAATTTGTATTGTTTTCAATTGAGTTGTATAATTATGTTTCTTGCCTAATCAGACAATTCCATGAGGTGTTTTGAGTTTTTTATTGATAAATAATGTAATTCGGCAATCAAGACACCTCATGGAAGATTTTGAAGACATAGAATGAAGATGATCAAGGTTTAATTAGGATTTGAAGATATTACAAGTTGGGGAAATTTTGTTCCAAGTCTCAAGAACAATTAAGAGAAGAAAAACAATCAAAGAACAATGAAAATGGCAAAACATGCACCTGAGGGTGAGGCCTCTCGCTCCCCAGGAGCATGGGACATGGAGCATTTGCTCTATGTCAGTTGTCATGCGCCCCACACATGTTGTTCAATGAAAACATAATTTTACTTTTTTTTTTCTTCATGCGAGTTAGGGGAAAAAGCCAAGAATTTTATCCCAAACCTAATATGAAAATGCCTATTAATAAAGTTCCTTCCAAACAGAAATATTGATTCAGAACTTGAAAGTTCAAGAGGAAGGCAATCACTTTAAGCATCAAGGAGGAGTCTCACATCTACCCAACTTTTGTTTTTAAGTATGTTTTATGTCTTTTTTATTATGTATTTATTTACCATAATAACTAAACACCTATTGATTATGGTTCTAAAATGAACCTCTATTTATTTGTTGGAATTTTTTAATGCAAGTCGTGTATTCAGTTATGATCTGCGTTATATTTAATTTTCATTTGTTTCCTGCTTAATGCTTTCCAGCATTAAGGAGTGAGACATACCTGACCCGTAGATTGAACTTAGATGAGGGTTTGAAGTTTAGTCTTACTATGATCAAAATCGCTACATATGAATTTTATCCTAATGTCTTTTATTTATATAATTTGTAAGATTAGTATGTTGTGTGGTTCATTTAGATGACAATTTAAAAATTTTAACATTTGTCTTGTTTCAATTACCTATGAGAATATAAGTACCGATTTTAATAATGATGTCAATGTGTACATATACCTAGAAGAGTGACGACCCTTTACCATATTGCATGTATGATCTTTAGTGATGAGGAGCAACATAGGTCTTGAAATCATGTGATGTGAGCGTGGAATATATCTAAAGCCATGGATGAATATAAGTGTATGTTTCATTGACTCGTCTTTTCTATTGAATATAATCAACCGTAATTTTATTGATAATTAATATATATTTGAATCTTAAAAAATTGAGGGACCTTTTCTTCCATTTAGAAGATTTTTTTTTCATTTATTACAGGAAGAATATTTTGTTCATTTCATAATCATATATATCCCCAATTCATATTGTCAAACATCGTGACCATATTCATTTTTCAATGTTAGAGTAAAGTTAAGCATGGCCACACAAGTTTTCACGTATCTAACATTGAAAGAAAAATAACTTCATTGATATTATGTAAAATTATAACTCGGAATATTTATTCGTATAACAATTCTTATTATTAATGAAATACTATAAATATTCTTTATTCTAAAAAAAAAAAAATACTCTGCTTTCCATGAAAGAAAATTAACTGTATTTTTCTTATAACATTTACTTGATTTTTATGATTCATACATGACAGGACCATCAAAAGTTGAGGAGGTACCATTTGTTAGATTTTGAATATTTGAATCACTTTACCACTATGGACATCACAAGAAGAATATATTATTTGATTTCATATAATGATATTCCCAATTCCTATTGCCAAACATCCTGACTATGTTCATTTATCAATGATAGCTGACTAACTTTATAAATGGCCACACAAATTTTCACGTATATTTGTACTTTGAACCCTACTATATATAGAACATTATACTATGCATTATTTAGCCAACGCAGAAAACTAGTCTATCAGATCTAGCTTATTAGCTTCTTGTTGATTGTCTCTTAGAGTTCCTTTGAACGCTTCATGCATGAGACTATCTATTTGGTCTAAAGTCCATTAGAAAAGATAGTTCTTCATCAATGAAGTGTTTGGGGGAACTCTTGGGTTCAACCAACACTTATACATCATCAAACACTAACAAGCTCTAAATTCACGTGATCAATGTGTTTAGGACAAGTTGTGTGGTCAATTACAAACATGTAAGTAAATTAATGATTACATTCGTTTTTAAGTTAATTTGAACTTTAGACCTTGGAGTTAGAAGTTCTCAAAGACAAAAAAAAAAGAAAAGAAAAGAAGATATTTTGTGTTTTTGTGATGTACTCACATGTATTTATGTTAACAGTGCTAATGAAATGGTTTAACTTTAGTCTCTATAAAAATATAATTAGTAAATTCTTTTTGTTTACTAGGGTTTACTTGGGTTTGTAAATTCTTTGAAATTTCCATATTTGTTAGAAATCCAAAAAGCAGTGAACTATCTCTAGATCTTCCTTGAAGCAAAGTTTAGCACTCTAGCAACAAGGACATGTGCTCTCCAATGGTGTAGTTATTTTCGGAGGGATCTGCAAGTGACTTGTGAGAAAACTTCAACTCTCTACTAGGATAGCCAAACTGCATTAATCTAGACGTTTCATACAAATTACTTGGACATTGATTGTGATGTTGTTAGGTAAAGGCTTCAAGCAGGTTTGATGAAATTGTTCCCTACTACAGGATTTGATCAAATGACAGACATTTCAGCAAGGCATTGCACCTTTTTACCTTTCATTGCTTATTGTCCATGCTTGGTCTACTTGATTACTATAAGCTTAAGGGTTGGTTCAAGATATGTTGCAAACCACAGTGACTTGCACAACAAGTTATTGCCTTAACAAACTTTGATCAAGTTAGATGGTTAGCTGCAGTCAGTTATAATAAAGATACCATAATAGATTGGTCTAAGTGGTAAGAGATTTGGACCTCTTAAACATGTGATCAGAGATTCGATTTCTTACTCATGCGTATGGAAAAATACGATTAGGAGGTGAGAACCACCTTGTGTGTCCCACAGGTTTTTAGAATGAGATCAGTCATCGTTAAACGACGGTAGAAATTACGTATCAATATCATAGTAACCAAAAAAATATATTAATTTCTTTTTGAAGAGTATTAGTTGGAATCCTATCTAGAAGTAACATATGAGAATGCCAAAATGATGACAGGTCAACTTGCGTTATTTTCCATACGTTTTTTACTCGTTTAATAGACAATGGAGTCATTATAAATGAGTTTTAGAGAAGTTATTAGTGGTTTAAGGGACATTTTATATTTTTTTTGATTGAGTTGTATAATTTAGTTTCTTGCCTAATCAGACAATTTCGTGAGGTGTTTTGAGTTTTTTATTGATAAATAATGTAATTCGGCAATCAAGACACCTCATGGAAGATTTTGAAGACATAGAATGAAGATGACCAAGGTTTAATTAGGATCTGAAGACATTACAAGTTAGGGAAATTTTGTTCCAAGGCACACGTACAATTAAGAGAAGAAAAACACTAAAAGAACGATGAGAAAGGCAAAACATGCACCTGAGGGCGAGGCCTCGTTCCCCAGGAGCATGGGACTTGGAGCATTTACTCTCTGTTTGTTGTCATGCGCTCCACGCATGCTATTCCATGAAAAAATATAATTTTCCTTTTTTCCCCTACGGCAAACACTCTAAGCATCAAAGAGGAGTCTCACATCTACTCAACTTTTGTTCTGATGCTAATTTGAACACCAGTCTGCTTTTCTTTCTTATTATGAATTTTGTTACAATAGTAACTAAGCACCTATTGATTATGGTTCTAAAATGAACATGTATTTATTTGTTGGATTTTTTAATGCAAGTCGTTTATTCAGTTATGATCTTAGTTATATTTAATTTTCATTTGTTTCATGCTTAATGTTTTCCTGCATTAAGGAATGATACATACCTAGCCCTTAGACTGAACTTAGATTAGGGTTGAATGTTTAGTCTTACTATGATCAAAATCGCTACATATGAATTATATCCTAATGTCTTTTAGATGACAATTTAGAAGTTTCAACATTTGTCTTATTTCAATTATCTATGAGAATATAAGTCCTGATTTTAATAATGATGTGAATGTGTATATAAACCTAGAGGAGTGACGGCCATTTACCGTATTACATGTATGATCTTTAGAGTGATGAGGAGCAACATGGGTCTTGAAATCATGTGATGTGAGCATGGAATATATTTAAAGCCATGGATGAATATAAGTGTATGTTTCATTGACTCTGCTTTTCTTTAGAATATAATCAACCTTAATTCTATTGATAATTAATCACAACAAGAATATATGTGATTTGCTACGACCATTTTTTCGTAGCTAACGCGTAGCAAATTTCTAGCTAATGTGTTTTGCTTGAGATTTACTGCGGAAAAACTACTGAATCAGCCGTAGCATGGATGGAGAGACAAATTTACTTGGGAATTGATTCATAGTAAATCTGCGGTTAGTAAAATTATAATCCTAGCAAATATTTAGTAAATATTAATATTTACTTGAATTTTACAATTCATACATGACAGGACCATAATAAATTGAGGGACCTTTTTTTCCATTTACCGTTATGGAAAATCACAGGAAGAATATTTTTTTTCATTTCATAATCTTATATATCCCCACCAATTCATATTGTCAAACATCGTGACCATGTTCGTTTTTCATTGTTAGAGAGTAAATTTAAGAAGGGCCATTCCCTACAATTTAGAGGCTTAGTTGTAATCTTGACAATTTTCGTTAAAAAAATAAATTCTAACACCACTTATCAGTGGCGGAGCCACTCACATGTTTGTGGGGGCTTCTGTTTGCACTAATTTTTCTATTTTTTTTTATATATACATATACTGCTAATCACACCCCACCTACTATGACAATTGATAGTTCCTAACATATCAAACACACCCACCCAGCAGCCCAACTGCCCAAGGCCCAATTGGCCAACACAATTCTGATTCCCCAACACACACATCCCACCATCACAATTACAGGAACACTTTCACGTTTTCGTTCTTTCTCACAGTGAACAAACAAACTCCCTCCCTGTTTCAACCACATCAAAAAATCAACCACATCCAAATCCTTGTCTAATGTTGTTGGAGGATCGTGTAAGGGTCGAGATGCACTTCGTGAAAGTCAATTTAAACAGGTGGACGAAGCATTGAAAAGTAGGAGAAATAACTAGTGGGCGTGACTTGAATCAAGAAACCGCGGTTAAGAAGGTGGGGGATACTCGATGGAGTTCACATTATGGTACATTACTTAGTATAGCTTCTTTATTCTCTTCTATGATTGATGTGCTTAACATGATCGTGGAAAAGATAAGTGCTAGAAAGTGTTAGTTTCATGATTTATATTAAGCACTTTTAGTTACTTGTTATTCAAGTTATCCAAGGAAAATATATGAAAAGTGACAAAATGCATAATTATGCTTTTTAGGTCTTCCTTAACCCAATTGTGCAGGAAAAGAGTGATCAAGACATGAACCAATGAAAGAAAAACAAAAAGAGGAGCAACCTGCAAATTTTGGTCTGCAAATGTCATTCCTGCCAGGCACAACATTTCTTGCCTGGCGAGAATTACAGCTCCTCTAACCTGTTTGACCAAAACCTGTCGCTATGGCGCCAAAATATTGCCTAGCAAGATGTCGCCCGAGCAACAAATTGTAGCCATGGCGGGAATGAAGTTCCAGAACCCATGTTTTCCAAGACCATATGTTGCCATGGCGACAAATGTCCTGCCTGGCGAGAAAAGGCGGTTTGGGGCAAGTGGATGATGACGTGGCAGAAACCCACTGGCAAAGAAAGCTGATGTTGCCATAGCGACAAAAATCCTGCCTGGCAAGAAAGCAAAATTCTGCAAAAGTATAAAAGTCTTTCTTCTCATTTCAGAAACATTATTATCAGATATTATGTTATTCTAGGGAGAGAAAAATAAGGGAAAATTCAGAGAGACCCTTAAGGAGCAAGGAGCACAATGATTGAAGGGATTCACAAGATCATTGAGACATCATGGCTTTCTTCCATTCCAACTCTTCTTTTCTCCTTGTAAGGTTACCATGACAATGAGTAGCTAAACTCTTTTTTTTGGGATTAAATGTAATCAACTCTACTAGTATGTATTCCCTTTGATTATGATGTTGTTTGATTTTAATTATCTCATGATGTTGAGGTTATTCTTGTTTTCCATGCTTTTAATCTTATGGATTTGATTTGTATTAAAAAATACCTTTTGAATCTAGGTTAGAATAATCTTCTATCAAAGCTTTTGTTCTAGACATGGAATTTAGGTTTTGATAATTACTTTGAATATTGGAACCCAAAGCTTTTGTATCGTTTAATAGCTTGGGAAATCAGCTATACAATGATACAATCGACTATTGGATTGTTTAATAGTTTGGGAAATCGACGATTGAACGACCCAATAGAAGTTACCTCATCATTTGGACACGAATGATGTTGCCGAGCAATATGTGATAATATCAATTGATAATTCGAATCCGCAATACTAATCCGAGAATACGTATAAGTAGGTTGATGAAGTTTAATCCCAACATAATCATTTCCCTGTTAACTCTCAAACCTTTTATGATTTCGTAGTTTTATAACTTATGAAACAAAGTATTGTCAAACCCTTAGCTCAGAACGGTATCGATTGTTGAACGGCTTATAATATCGCACCAGTCTCTGTGGAGACGGTAACAAAAATACTTACTTTTGATACTACATCAGGAAGACGTAACAAGCTTAAAGAAAAAAGGTGACGCAAAGCTTTTGTTGAAATGTATGCAATCTTTTGAATTTATTTTCATCTTGCACTTGATGAAAAAAGTTTTGTCAATTACTCATGAGTTAGCTCAAGCATTACAAAGAAGTGATCAAGTTATTGTTTATGCCATGAAATTATTCAAAATGTTGAAACAAAAGTTAGAAACTATAAGAGATAGTGGTTGGGATTCTTTGCTCCATGAAGTTTCATTGTTTTGTGAACATCATGAAGTTGTCATCCCAAATATGGGTGATACCTATCAAACATTTAAAAAGTCAAAGCGCAACTAGGAAAAAATTTCTAACTTGCAATACTTTAAAGTTTAATTCTTCTATCAAGTGATTGATTGACAACTTCAAGAGTTGAATGATCATTTTTCATAAGTGAATACTGAGTTGCTTCTTTGTGTAGCTTGTTTAAGCCCAAGAGATAGCTTTTCTGCATTTGATAAGGAGAAGTTGATTCATTTAGCTCAATTTTATCCTTTAGATTTTTCTCCTGTTCAACTATTAGAACTAGATTCTCAATTTGAAAATTATTTCGTAGATGTATGCTCTGAAGATGCATTTTTTGAATTAGAGGGGATTGGTGATTTGAGTATAAATATGGTGGAGACAAGAAAACATATTGTGTATCCGTTGGTATATCTACTTTTAAAGTTATCTTTTATATTGCCTGTGGCAATTGCAACAGATGAAAAAGTTTTCTCAGCTATGAAGATTATCAAGACTGAGTTGCGAAATCGAATGAATGATCAATGGTTAAATAATTGCCTAGTTACTTATATACAGAAAGATGTTTTTATTGAGATTGAAAATGAGAAAATCATTCAATATTTTCAAAACATGAAAAGTCGTAAAGGACAATTGTAATTGATATTTCTAATTTTAAAAATGAAATGTAATATGGTGGCTCCACTAGTTACAAATTATATATTTTTTAATGGCTAAACTTTTTGAACAATGCAATATATTTTTTAATGTTACATATTATACATATGGTGGCTCCACTAGTTACAATTCCTGGCTCCGCTACTGCCACTTACAGCGATAAATAATTAATTGTTCTAGTTAAATATATGAGTATTGATTCAAACATGCATGACTTTTATCTATAGATAAATAGACATATACCTACGAAAAAAAAATGATATTTAGTGACAGATTATGTCGTAAATAAAAGTGTTATATTTTTTTATCCTACACCCAACAATTATACCCTTATCCCTACAAATAGTTGAGGCGCCCATAAATCGGAGGGCCAACTCTATAGAACTCCTTGCTCTTGCCAAGGAACGGCCTGAATTTATGCAAGGCCACACAAATTTTCACGTATCCAGCATTGAAAGAAAAATAACTTCATTAATATTATCTAAAATTACAACTCGGAGTATTTATTTGGAAGTACCCTATTGTATAACAACTCTTATTATTAATAAAATGCTTTAAGTATCCTTTATTCCAAAAAAAAAAAAAACTCTGCTTTCCATGAAAGAAAATTAACTGTATTTTTTCTTAATAACATTTACTTGATTTTTATGATTCAGATTCTTAATAACATTTACTTGATTTTTATGATTCATACACGACAGGACCATCAAAAGCTGAGGAGGTACCTTTTGTTAGATTTGAATCACTTTACCACTATGGACATCGCAAGAAGAATATATTATTTGATTTCCTATTGCCAAACATCCCGACTAAGTTCATTTTTCAATGATAGTAGACTAACTTTATAAATGGCCACACAAATTTTCAAGTATATATCTCTGTACTTTGAACTCAATATATGTACTATATATAGAACATTATACTATGCATTATTTAGCCAACGCATAAAACTAGTCTAACAGATCTAGCTTATTAGCTTTTTGTTGATTGTCTCTTAGAGTTCCTTTGAACGCTTCATGCATGAGATTATCTATTTGGTCTAAAATACATTAGAAAATATAGTCCTTCTTAAATGAAGTGTTTGGGGGAACTCTTGGGTTCAACCAACACCTATACATCATTAAATACCAACAAGCTCCAAGTTCAGGTTAGCAATGTGTTTAGGACAATTGGGTGGTCAATTACAAATATGTAAGTAAATAAATTATTACGTTCGTAAGTTAATTTGAACTTTAGACCTCGGAGTTAGAAGTTCTAAAAGAAATATATATTTTGTGATGTACTCACATATATATATGATAGCATTGCTAATGAAATGGTTTAACTTTAGTCTTTATAAAAATCTAATTAGTAAATTATTTTTGGTTACTCGGTTTACTAGGTTTTGTAAAATCATTGTAATTTCCTTATTTAATGGAAATCCAAGGCAAAAAGCAGTAAACTATCTCAGGATTTGATGAAACTGTTCCCTATATCAAGATTTGATCAAATGACAAACATCCTCTGCAAGGCATTGCACCCTCTTAATTTTCATTGCTTATTGTCCAAGGTTGGTCTACTGATTACTATAATCCTTAGCCTAAGGGTTGGGTCAAGATATGTTGCAAATCACAATGACTTGCACAACAAGTTATTGCTTTAATAAACTTTGATTCTACGTTATCATCTAGATGAAAAATCAGAAAATTATCACTCATTGTTCAACACTTCTCTCTCAATTAAGTTTGTTTGTAAGGAAACAATGAAAATTAATGTAAAAAAAAAATCATTATATTTAAAAATACATTATAATTAGTAGCTAATTAACATCTCATATTCTCTCTATCACATTAGTCTATTTCAAAAGTCTAACATCTTATTAACAATTAAGAATGGTACATGTTTTAGAAAAAGAAAACATAAAATAATTTTACAAAAGCTAAGGAGACCTTATTAATTTTAATAAAATAGTTTTATGAACTATTTTTTTTTGGTACAAGAGAGGGCCGAACCTTGGTATATAAATGCTAGGCTAGCCTTGCACCGGTTATATAACATGCAAGATGACTCCAAGCTCACTAAATTAGTTCACTATCAATTCCTAGCAAGACCTTATTTTCGTGCATGCTAAGGTGGATAAGCATAGGGGTGGTTTGTGGTGCAGTTGGATATGTTTTGAGGCAAAATTTTATCTTACCCTAAATATATTTATATTTTATTTGCAGTTGGTTCGGTTTGGTGACTTTTAAAAAAAAATGGATCCTATTCAAAATATGTTAGTTAATTTGGATCGATTTTTAGATATCTAAAATGCAACACGTAAATTTTTTTTATTAATATTTATATTACACATACACGATAAAATAATATGTTTAATGCAAAATATATTAAAAAAATTTGCATTACATAATGAAAATGATTGATTATGTTCAAAACATATATAGTAATAGTATAGCTGAAATTAATGCAATATAAAATGATAATATAATTATATAGCTTGTTCAAAAAAAAAATCAAATGATAATATAAGAATACAAAAAAAATTAAAATTCACTTTAGCAGTTTGGTTTAGTTTTAAAAATTGATCTGAAATTATATCCTAGCGGTTTTTACAAAACAACATCCAAACTAATCCAAAAATATTCAACTTTTTGCGATTGTTAGTTTTTCTGGATCGGTTTGAATTTGAATACCCCTAATGTAGTCACTATGGTTTCAGTATAACAATTACCATCAAGTAGCTTCCTTAAAAAAAATTAGCATCAAGTAGTTTACCAACTTAAAAAAATGGTCTCCATTTTGGTGGCTAAAATGAGTAGCATTTTGGTGGCTAAAATGAGAACATTGACCAATTTAATAGACATAACGGCAAATGAATGCCTTTGTTAATTAATTGAAATTCACAGCTTCAATTAGGTAGTCGTTTCTTTTACAAATAATGAATTAATTCAAGTGCCAAGAGACTTGGACCCCTTAAACATGTGATAGAGATTCGATTTATGGCTCATGTGTATGAAAAAAATACGGTTTGGAGGGAAGAACCATCTTTTGTGCCCTATAGGGTTCTCGATGAAGATTAGTCATCACTAAAATACGATGGTGGAAACTTCATACCAATATCATGGTAATCCTATAAATATATTTTTATTTCTTTTCAAAGAGTATTAGTAAAAAAAACGAAGTCCCACGTAAACTAAAGATAAGGTATGGTAAGAGTTTATAAAGATTACTTCTTGGGAGGGGATGATATTCCTTCTTTTATGATTTTCCTAGCTTTCGTTTTTGTTGATTGTTTGAATTATTTGAATGTTAGATACCACCTCACAATTGTAATATATATTAGGCTCAAAATCTCATTGGTTATGCTATACAAAATTGTAGTGGTGACTTTTTTTGAGTATCTTCCGCAGCAAGCTCCACAAGTTATCGTGCTCTTGAACTTCGAAAATAAGCTAGCCCTCTACTGGCAATGGTTGGAATGATTCTCCAAGGCTAAATTTTTTTTTTTTTTTGAAAGAGAAAGTTATGCAATTCATGTAAAACAACGCATATAGTCGCGAGTAGTAACAGTAAAAAAAATATGAGATGGAGTGGCTATGTAAAATAAGACTCATTCTAGGTGGATATTTCTACGTCTCGAGCTTGACACACCACTCTAATTCAAGGTGGATATTTCTACGTTCCTTTTGAGATAGGTTTATGGTAGTCTAACTACCTATGCCTTCTATGACGGAAAGAATAAAGGGGAGGATGAGTAAAAACATACAATAGAATGAGAAGATGCTATAGAATAAACAGAATAGAATCTCGGAGGTATGTGAATATTCTAAAACCATTTATGAGTATTATTGAAATCGCCAATTGGAATTGAAGTCCAAATCTTAAAGATGAGTGAAAATTCTATTGGAAAAAGCTAGCATGTGCGTTTATAATCAATGAATTTGAATTTTATTTTTTTTACTATTGATTATTTGAATGCACAAAATTTAATGAAATATTTCTATTTTAGTGGTCTTAATCTTAAGGGCACAAGTTATCATGACCACTGTTTTATTTTAGTGAAGGAGCGACTTTGCTCTTCAATATAATATGACTTACTGTATCAAATGAACCGGGACGAAAGATTAAACCAAAGGGAAATGAGACATTCCAACATCGAGTAGCCACATTATGTTCTTCCATGCAAGTGTTAAATGGAATCAAATACGTTTGGGACCATTTCTTAGATTTTGAAAATTTTAAGCACTTTACCGTCATGGGACATCACAAGAAGAATATTATTTTCATTTCCCCAATTCCTATTGTCAAACATTATGACTATGTTCATTTTTCATTTATGGAAAATTAACTTTATGCATGGCCAAACTAATATCCACGTATCTTTCTACCTTGAAGACAATATATATTTGTACTATATATAGAACATTATACCTATGCATAATGTAGCAAAGGCAACAAGCTAGTGAACTAGATCTAGCTGATAAGCTTTTTGTTGATTGTCTCTTAGAGTTCCTTTGAACGCTTCATGCATGAGACTATCTATTTGGTCTAAAATCCATTAGAAAATAAATAGTCCTTTCTTCTATGAAGTGTTTGGGGGAACTCTTGGATTCAACCAACACCTATCCATCATCAAATACCAACAAGCTCCAAATTCAGGTGATCAAAGTGTTTAGGACAAGATGTGTGTTCAATTACAAAATATGTAAGTAAATTAACGATTATGTTGGTTTTCAAGTTTGAACTCTAGACCTTCGAGTTAGAATTCTCTAATAAAATATCCTGTGTTTTTGCTATGTATTCACATGTATTAATGCTAGCTTTGCTAATGAAATGGTTTAACTTTACTTTCTCAATAAATGTTAGTGAATTATTTTGTTTTTCATACCGGAGATAGTGCATATAGATACAAGAAGATCATTTACTGGTTATTACTTCTTTCTTGGTAATTCCCTCGATTGTTGGAAATCGAAAAAGCAGTAAATCATCTTTGGATCTTCCGCATAAGCAATGTATAAAGCTCTAGAAGATGGGACATTTGAGCTCCAATGGCGTAGCAACGAGAACATACAGACAAACAAAATACTACACCCTTGCAGAAAATCAAACATCAATTGCACATTTACTGAACACGCAAAACTATTGCTTTCAACCAAAATCAACCAGAACACGCAACAAATAAAGAAGGCTTGACACATTGCAACTGAGCTTGACGCAACAGGCCACAACAAAACTAAACCATAACCCCCCAACAAAACATTTAGGGTGTGTTTGGATTCAGGGTTTAGGAGGGGAAGAGAGAGGGGAGTTTACTTTCTTTTTAAATTACGGACTAAATAACATGTTTTTCTAAAATAAATTAAGTGTGATTGAAGTATTATATGATCGTTTTTCATGTTAAAATGTTAACTTTTTAAAAAACATTTCATAATGTCGGTAATTTTAAAATGAAAAGTAAATCATCCCTTCCCCTCCTAAACCCTCCACCCACACCCTTAAAATCCACGTACCAAACCAAGAAAATTTTCATGAAGAACATTTCTATAAATATGAAATTGCACGAGCCTTCTATCTAACTAAACTAATGTCAAATACAACAAACACTTAGAGCAATAAGATAATAACCTTGGAAATTATTCACAAATATTACATTTTCAACATTTCAGGCTTACATTGATGTGGACGCACTTCTACCTAATCTATGTTACTGGGACGTTTTTTAAGAGTTGCTCAAAATAAAGTTGCATAAACCTTAAAATGTTGTAGTAGTTGATTGTTTTGTTGGAAGAGAAAGTCTTCAAGGAGGTTTCATGAAATCGTTCCCTATATCAAGATGTGATTTACCAACCCTTACTATCCAAGCTTTACCTACTTTATATCTATAAGCCCTGGCTTGAGGGGGTTTGTCAATATGAGAAATGCTAGCAACACACCACTTCTCAACACACTCTTTTTTATTGGTGAAAATTCACATGAGATCCACCAAATTTATATGGGACCCATCATGTGAATTTTAACCAATCAAATAGAGTGTGTTAGAAAGTGTGTGTTGCTAGCATTCCTCTTTTCAATATATATATGCAGTACATCACAATGACTTGCACAATAAAGTTTACTGCTTTAACAAACTTTTTCAAGTTAGTTAGTTATTGTTGTTATTTACGATTAGTAAACTAAGTAGAAAGTTAGTCCGATTATGGTTACGCACTTATGTAATTGTAAATACATGTATGATGCCACATTATCACCTAGATGAGAAATCTAAAACACTCTTGCTCATCACTTACTCTTAAAGCTTAACCTAATTTTTTTCCTCTAAATACATGTCATTAATTGTTAATCACTTTAACCCTAAAAATTTGAATTTCACACTTACATTTTCAACATTTCACGCTTACATTGATGTGGACGCACTTCTACCTAATCTATGTTACCGAGACGTTTTTTAAGAGTTGCTCAAAATTTCAAATTTTGCCTTGACATTTGTTATTTTCCCTATTATTCATATGCATTTACCGAGGCTTGGTTATAGCTGTGTTAGTTGGAACGTGCATAAGCAACCAAAACATGGTCTGCATTTACCGAGGCTTTTATTTCTGCATCTATTCCCATCAAATATCATTCTTGCCACTCTCATGATTCTTCCTCTTCTTCCTCTCAGATTTTGCTTCTGGATCCAAAAAAACTGTATTGGGAAGAAGATAACCAAATTCATTGTTAATGGGTTTGCTATTTTGCAGGTGTAAATAGAAAACGTTTTGGTAAGATGCTATTTCTTTTTATGAATTTTCGGGTTGATGATTAGGGGTTTGTAATTAGTCATGGTTTCCTACTCTCTGACGTGTTTTGTGGTCTTTAAATGAGATGAAGTAGAATTACTTGGTGGTTTTTCTCAATATTTTTCTTCTTTAGTTCTTTCTACATTTTAGTCTGTATTATAATGTGAAGCACTGTTAAGTATTAACATGATGTTGGTCTGAAAATAGCATAAAAATGGAGACAGAACGATGAAGAAAAGGATAAGAGAGAAAAAATAAAGCAGGAAGAAAAGGTGTTGTTTCATGGTGCAAAGGTCTCACTAATTACATAAACTTGGTGTTGCGCTGCTGCATCATACATTCTCTAATATCACTCATAAACAACATCTCAAGCAATGAACTCATGGTATATGCAAACAAGTGAATGTAGACGAAACATTGAATATCGAATTGCCACATTCTAATACGCCTGTGACCTCATGACATTACAACAACAGTAGTGGTCATGTACAAAATGTATTGTTTATGCTATTTGCTCAAACAGTAGTGGACATTACAACAACATTCTCGATTTTTTTTTTGTTACTAATAATATCGTTAAGACATTATAAAATAATATGTTTGGTGCAAAATGTAAATTAATTTTTTTTTAAAGGATAACATATTAATCTTAAAAATTAATATTTCATAATGACAATGATTGGTTATTTTTGAAGCATATGGAATAGAAATGAAATAAATTAAATTAAACTAATAAGTAGGATTAAAAAAATCAACGAGTAAAAGATCACTGCAATATATCATACACATAAAAAAAACTAAGTATTAAAATATTTGTACGCGGTTTAGTTTTATTTGTTTCGGTTTGAAAAAATCAATTTAAAATTCAATCTAGTATGATAGGTTTTCACAAAAGGGTATCTAAATACATTAAATTAAATTCCAATTTTTGGATCGATTTGGGGTTATAAGTTATAACTTGAACACCTCTGTAGGAAATTTTGGTGAAGTTTTGGTGAATTAAGCAAAATTTTGTTTGAGTTGTTACATACAAGAAAAACGTGATTTTAAAATTATTTAATGTTTTGTAAAAAAATAAAAAATAAACTAATATGCACACATGACAAAAATAATACATCATTAAAAATTTACTATTGAGCTGAGGTGTAAACATTTTTTTGGATCTTAAAAATTTACTATTGTATTTTAAGGACTCATGTAGATAATGATTTCCTAAGGTTAGCAGAGGGTTTCCTTCACTGCAGTATATGTAGTGCTCCCTTCAAGTATCTCGAGCTACCTGTGGAGGTTAATCCTCAGTTGGAGAGGTAATAGTATGTGGAATAGCATTTTAAGTGAGATATATGGTCCCTCTCAGAGCTCTTTTATGCTAGGAGAGAAAGGGAGCTCTTTTAGGTTGGTTTCCTCCTGATGGAATGATTCTCCTTGCTTGGAACCTCAATTGATTCCCAATCATATTGTTTTGAGAAAGCGTTAAGAAAAATAATTAGGAGTGAGATGCCTACTTATTTTTGGGATGATGTTCGAGTTGGCCATATATTATGAGGGAGAAGGGTGAGAGGGATGATGTTTTGATTATGAATGTGTTTCCTAATTCTTTATGGGATTAGGAATGGGATGTCTATTTCGAAGCAAAAGTTGGATCAGGTGAGTTTGATGGGTGACTTGGGGAGAGGGGTGAGAGTGGGATATGAGTTTGATTAGGGGGTTTCTTTTTTAGGAGTAGGGGTTAGTCAGGGAGTTAGAGGAGTTGTTCATGGGAGTCGGAGGATCTTGAGGGTGACGATTCCTAGTTGTGGACTCATAGTTATGAACGATGAGTTGTATTCAGTTAAATCTCCATGGGAGAGATTTATAGATCTGAGGAGGTTGTAACTCACTGGATAGATCCCATAAGAGTTAGGCAACATCAAAACTGTAGGTTTTGCTTGGTAGTTGGTTCTTGACCGGATTCCTATCATGAATAATCTTGTAGCCTCGTAGGAGCGTGTTAGACCTCTGTAGGACTGTGTGTTGTTTTTAAGGATAGGAGAGAGACGACTATCCATTTATTTGTGTTATGTTTGATAGTGTCTAGGGTTTGGTATAATATCAATAGGTGGTTGGGTTGGAAGTTGATTTTGTCGGGGAGTCTCTTAGGTCTTTTTCAAATGTTCATGTTGTTTTATTGATAGGGCGAGGAATAGTTAGGTTTTACATTTAGTTGATATTCGAGTGTGGATTCTATGGAAATCTCGTAATGATTTTATTTTTGTGGTAAGTCGGTCAAGCATGCGTGATGTCCCCACGCTCGCTCACTATAAATACCTAATTGTTATGAAACTTTTAAAATAAGATCAAGAATAAAGACAAGTAGAGATGAAGAGAGAAACAGAGATATTATATTATTCTCTTGTGGTGTAAAATATGTTACATGTGGTCTCTATTTATAGAGAAGTACAATGATATGACTTAAGAGTTAAGTACTTAAGGGATAAGTACAAATAGGCGTGACTTAGAGGATAAGTAATATGATGTCACTAAAGAGATAAGTACAAGGGTTTGTGGACATCCACTTATTATATTCATAACACTCCCCCTTGGATGTCCATCAAGGATATGACTCATTAAAACCTAACTAGAGAAAAACGCAGTGGAAAAAAAATTCTAGTGAACGAAAAAGAGTACAACATCCTTTTGTGTCATAATTTGCCTCGTTAAAAACCTTACCAGAAAAACCCGATGGGATAAAACTAGATTTAAGGGAAAAAGAGTGCAGAACACATTTGTGTCTCACCCTCACAAAGACAATCACATATGAGACGAAGAAGTTCAAATAATATTTTATACTAGCATCTCAAAATCTTTACTTGGCAGTGACTCTTTAGAAATATAAGATATATCTCCATACTCTTCTTCAAATTAGCAGCTATTGAGATATCTTCACATTAAGTTGTTGAAAGAACCTCCTTTTAAAATTAGAAAACCACAAGTTTCTTTTATGTATGAAATCATAATCCTTAATAAAGAGTATTCTTCACTTCCTTGACTTTGCTACAATATATGTATTTACTAATATTGACAAAATTAAAATACCATGATATATATAACAAGCTAAATACATTACTGTCATCACCTTACCAATTCAAATTGTTCATGATTTTCATGAGGACGTGATCTTTACTCATATCAAGTGACATCATAATCATTCTATCACTTAATCAACTAGATTTGTCCATGTCGACCTTTATATAACAAATTTTAGAATCTCTTCAGGCGGTCTAATAATATTTATATGATTATCATAAAATCGATTATAAGAAATCCATTTCTATATCCTTAAAATGGACAAATGAAGTCATCTCTTCAATAGTTTTGATTGTATGTCTTATGCAAATGAAATCCTTCAAGGAGTTTCATATAACCATCACTATTAAGTGAGCTATACAAATTTATTGTAGCATATCTTTTATATAATTTGAGCCTTTCATGTGTGATGTAGTAAATCCGCAAGTGCACGGTTTACCAATGTAGTAATAAAAGATATCGTTCCGACAGGGAGTTATGAATTCAATTAACTTTCTATAAGGATTAGAAGAAAGTTAAATTATAAAGTTGTGATTTTTAACGGTTTAGAGAATAATAATAAAATGGCGCCTTGAGATTATTGGTTCATCTAGATGACAAGTCCTTCACAAACAAACCCTAAACCAGAACTTTATATTGGACCCACTTTTGAAAGACAAGTTTCTCTTAAGCCTATCGCATCTCCTTTCGGTCTCAGTGAGTGTGTTCCTCTAGCAACCACGCCTATTCTCATGGTTGATTGTTATTGGAATCCTTGAAGAACGAAACTTCATTTGTCTCAAGGTTTGCTAGACTATTCTCATGTTTCGCAATCCTTGTCTAATTTCACTTGTTCCAATATTAAAACTTCATCTTTCGATCCATCGCTTAATATTTGTGATGATGAATTAACAAGTACTAACTCTCTGCTGTCACTTTATGAGTTTGATACTTGTTAATTCATTAAAAAAAATGGTGAAATTAGATTAGAAAGTAGATTTATATAAAATTAGGGTTCGAGGGTTGGTATGATTAGGATTATGTCATTTAGACTTATCCAACAATCCTAAGACAAGAAGAGTCTACTCACTCACGTTCATTGTAGACATAGAGAAGAAGAAGAAGAAGAACATAAAATAAATAACAAGAAAATAAAGATGAACTTTTATTCAAAGAAACAATTGTCACTTATTATTTCCAAGAACAAAAGATGATTTACAAACTAGATGGCTGCTTATTTATAGTCTAACATTGATTTGAGCCCCAAGATTTAAATCACTAAAGTGTTGCACAAGAAAACATGGGCTCTAGGTCAGAAATACTAAAATAGATAGCTTGTCGAAGAAGTAAAAGCAGCAAAAGGGCAATATGGGGTGTGCCTATGCTATATTTTGGCACAAGATCTTCCAATTTTTTGCACAAGATATTTTTGTATAAGATCTTCATATTTTTGGCATGAATCAGCTCCAATTCTCCTTTCTTTTTCTCCAAGACTCAATCTTTTGAATATTTGTTTCTGAAATAAAATAACTTGCAGTTGAAGTAAAATAGCTCTAAAAGGAAATAAAAACATATCGAATCTAAATAAAATAAACTTAAATATCTCTTACTCTAAATGCTTATTAGGTCATGCAACCATTAACCCTAATTTTTTCCTCTAATTATCTGTCATTAAATGCTAAAGCTAAAAAATTTCCCTCCTATGCAAGTTCAATTTGAATTTCAAATTTCAAATTGACTATTGGTGTATCCCATGCAAGCCCAAATAATCACCCACTCAACATGATTTATGAGGTTTACCAAGGATATTAATGTGTTCCGCAAAAAAAGAAAAAGGTCACACTCAAATGAGTCCCAAACAATTAAATTTTCTCAACTTCTCAAAAAATCCATCGCCTCCTCCAATTCCTCTGTTCCGATCTCCACCACTTCACCCTCTCTCTTTAAAACCTTCTGATTGATTAACTATTCCGCTGGCAACCTTCCTAAACTTTCTGATTGACTTTCGGTGGGAACAGGAAGCGCAGCAACGATTTCGGCGGCGAAGATAATTCTTCCAAGAGAAAATCCAGAATGGTGAAAGGTTTGCTCTCTATCATTGAATCGTTGTTGTTGTTTTGATTGTTGGTTTTGATTTTTGAATTCTGTGTTGTTGCTGCTTCCGAAGAAGAAGGTGCTGAAGACTATCTGCAAGCCTGAATAGATACATAAAGGACAATTGAAAATAAGCGGGAAGTTGATGAAACTATTTGCGAGCCTGATGATGAAGAGGTTGAGTTTTTTTTTTTTAAGTTTTGATTGTTTTGACCTAATTTGAATATGAGTAGATTAGATTTCAATGTTGTGAGTGTAGAATATGATCAATCCTTTATGTATCGAAACTTTTTCAACTCAATTATTTGTTTTTCTATTCATTTGTGAAGTTTTTAACCTTCCCACTTTCTAGATTAGTCATCAAAGTGATGTATAGAAGAGTTATGAGCTATAGTTATGAGATGAGGACTGTTTTTGTGCTTGGTCATAATGTTTTACATTGCATTTTACTTTGTTTTTGTTACTTATGGTTGCTGTTTTGGTTTTTATTTCAACTTTGGCAAATATTCCCAAGAACAGGAACCAACCAACCACAAGATGTCAAAGACATAACTAACAAAGGTAAACCAATTTTCTCTGAAATAATTTTTTTCTTTCTTACTTTTGCAGTTTTCCCTCCCCTACCTATTTGTTATAATGCTTCATTGAACTTTCAACGCATATTTGCATGATGGTTGATTCTCTGCCACAGTCAACTGAGTTTTGGAAATTTTTCATCGTTTATCTTCCATGGTTTAGGTTTAAAGTTATGCATTGCAATCTTGATTAAGCTAAAAAATACAATTTATGATGTAACATAACTTACAATACTGTGCTCTTTCAGCATTATAATCTCGATTAAGCTACCTATAAATGTTGTGATGAGTTTTACAAAATGTAATGAAAGATTTTAAATTTGAACCTATACATTTTAGAGTTTCTTACATATGTGTCTATTCTTATCTCTTTCTTAAATTTTGATAATTTGGTGACTTACATGGGAGATTCTATAATAGGTGTTTATTCTTATCTCTTTCTTTCTATTTTTGATAATTTGGCTATTTTTTTCTTTTCAAACACACCAATATTTTGTCCTCTAATCAAATTTTCTGATGCTTATGTGCATTGCTTGCTTACTAGCTCCTTATATATGTTTTTTCATGCTTAATTTTCCAATATTTTTCAAACATATGTTGTCTGTATAATTTTATGTGCTGCATAATTCTAAATTTGTTTTCATTCATTGGCACAAGCCAGCTACACGTGAGTGATATAATATCTCACTTTAAACATGTCCTTCTAGATTAAATTCTAGAGTATGAAATAAACCAATTAAGTTAAACTTGA
>Ga0228710_1003414_pt1 | contig 25285 bp, 9 predicted proteins | sample MedpolnodulmetaG_FD_177995 | JGI IMG/M metagenome (GOLD analysis project Ga0228710, IMG submission 177995) | Root nodule microbial communities from Medicago polymorpha collected in Santa Monica, California, United States - pink nodules | ecosystem: Host-associated > Plants > Roots > Nodule...
AAATACTTTTGGATTTAAGAAATAGAATAACAATCTATCTTAAGTTATCATTCTAGACATAGATGTTAATATTTGATAATCACTTTTAATCTAGAACTTAATGTTTTTGGGTCATTTAATCGGTTGGAAAATCGTCGATTAAACTATTCAATCGACTTTGTGATTGTTTAAATGTTTGGGAAATCGACATTTAAACAATCCCTTAGAAATAACGATATCATTTGGACACGAATGATATTGTCGAGTGATTGTGATAATATCGTTTAAAAAACTAGAATCTGTTATTTGATCGAGAGATTGCAGCTGTTACGCTTGGTTGATGTCTCTGACCCCAAGTGAAATAGTCCTATCTCTTCTCTCTGACCCCAATTTATACCCAAATACTTAATATGATAAATGACGTTAAAATGCGTAAGATATACGCAACTCCCTGTGAAAACGATCATATTATACTTACGTGTAAATAGTTTTATGATATAGTTTTATGATATGTAAAAATCCTACATCGCTTGCTCAAAAATTTAACTATGAAATGGAGCTAAATTTGATATAATTTTAATTATAGCAAGTAACTTAGATAAAAGCAAAATTGAAATACGAGGAAAGGTAACGATCAAGAAAAAAGAAAAGAAAACTCAACTTTTACATATTTATGTGGAATCATCTTTTCAAAAAAAATCAAGTTGAATTTCGAGCAAAATCAAGTTGAAATTTATGAATTATTGGTTTGGCAGGACTTTATGAAGCAAGAAATATCCATACCATTTGTTTGTTAATTGAAGTTACTGGTTTGATCTATAGTGTTCCCATAACTCTATTATAGTTTGACCTCTTGGTCTTTTGTGTGACAAAGGAAGAAACACCAATTTTTTTTGACAATAGTCCATTTCAGTGTGCGTCAATCCTTGTGTGAGCTAGTGTAACTAAGAACAAAACTTTACAATAATTTTTTTACTTTTATACATGTGTCTTGGATCTTCTTCATCTTGTAGTAAGTAGTAATTCTTAGACTTCTTTGTTATATACAACCATTTCTCATCAACATGAATGATGGTATACATCAAGTTGGATCACGCGGCAAACTGACATTTTCAAGCATTGATATTGATATATAATAAAAGCGCAATCTAGCTCCTTTATTCTCTTAATTTAGAAAAGGCTTTATAGAATTTGAATGTTTTCATATGAGTCCTATCTTAAGATGGTGATGTATTGTGGTTATACTCGCATTCAACACACATGGGAGGGATCTAATTGATGTTCCTTGAGGCAACGAATGTCACGAATTCGAGCAAAATCGAGTTGAAATTCTTTTGCAGCCACAATTTTTTGTCAATTTATGGAATACATTAGCATATGCATCGTAATTTTTCCTGATTTCCAAATGTCCTATATTGTATGTATGGAAATTCAAAATTGCGATGCCAACAATTTTCTCACAACTTTTTTCAATTTCCTTTTCGAACTCTTCTCTAAAAGAGACTCATATATGGCTCTTCTTTCTTCATTAATCAAATTAAAAAAAAAAAATAGTCCGTTGGTGCTTCATCCATAAGATATTTTGATCACCTATAAAAAAGTGTGATGAGATGTGTCATGTTTTATAAGATTGAGTTAGACCTAACCCAAATTCTAAGAGTTATATAACCTCACAAAGGAAATGTGTAACACGAATGTGAAGTTTGAAATATAGGACTACTAAGTGGCCAAGGAACGAATATTTAGTATATTGTCCAATAAGAATAAGCATTCTGTATCAGCATTAAATTCATTGCTAAATATGTTATTCTGTTGACAATGTTATGATCGATCCAGAATGTAATTGTAGTATAGCAATGACAAAAGTTCTGTTAATATGCTTTAAATTAAGCATTTATCCAATTAAATTTCATCTTACATTTTACATGCATATGTCTTAATCAAATCCAAAAAAGCATAACAATGTGTAATTGTAATGTAACAAGTAACATGCAACAGCCATGTTATTAAGCTGGCACAACTAAGGCAGACAATAACTAAAACATTTTGAAATTAAGACCAATCGAAAACCTTACTCAATCGGTCACTGATCTGTTCTTAGCTTCATGAGAGTGAAGACCACCAACTATGAGAAGATGGTGAAGACAAATTCAATTCCAATAAACCTGATTGCTTTGTAACACCACTACTCTCTTGAGATTGCACCCCTTTGTTCCAATTAGTTGAGACCGCTGAATTTGTTGTTGTAATGTCTCTATTTAACAACACTTGGTTTTGTTGATGTTGTTGAGGCTTGAATTCTGGTGCACCTGTGAGCTGTTGAACTACCTCTCGAAAATTCATAACATCAACTTCATAAACCCTAACTGCTGTTAAAGGTTGTGGTGTCATTGAAGCTTTTTTCCATGGTTTTGATTGTGGCTTTCTAACGGAATGGAGTAATGAATTATTATGAGACTTAGGATAAGAGGTGGTTGAATAAGCTTCCATGGTTGTATAAAAGTTTAGAGTTTGAAGAAATAATAAGACCAAATTAAGATACCACTTTTATAATTTATGTTGTACTATATTGATTCAACTATTTATAGATTGTTGTTAGCAGCCTAAGCAGTGAGGGCAACTATATTATATTATTAGTTATCACTATATAAAATAAAATGTGCTGATTTATGTGTGTTGCGTTGATAGTCAAATAAAGCCAACGATGGATTAAAGTTTAAAGGATGAGATTCTGACGTATATTTTGTCTGGACCGTCGGCTGAATCAGTATTATTTGATTCTGTGTTAGCCATGACATAAGCAAATTAACCAATTCAATTTGCTCTGGTCAACATTATCTTGTTGAATGGCTCAACTATAATGTGAAAAAAGACATCATCCAAATTAAACTTATGTCTCATGTGTTGTTTTCTTTTCTTTTTTCCTTCACGAAATCAAAAATATAGCAGTTAAATAAATTTTTGTTTCTTATAAATATCTTCAATTTTATTTGGCTCCTTAAAAAATATCAACAAATTTTGTTCCTCAAAATGTTTTCTGTCACAATTTTTTATCTAAATTTATGTGTATTATTCGAAATTTTGAATTATTTTTTCATACATGTAGTAATCTCTCTTGCAAAAGTTTGAATTTTTTAAACTAGGGATGAATTAGGTAAGAATTTTAAGTTTTTAGCATTTAAAAATTTATTCTTCATACTTATTCTACTAAGAAAGTCTACATTTTTGTGGAAGAGGTTGTTATATTATTCTAAACATTTCTGTAAAAAAAAATCATTTAAAAATATGATTACTACACATGAGATTCTTTAAAAGCGAGAACCAAAATTTGTGATGGAAAATATTTGAAGGCCTAAACTCATTGATGGAGTTTATCACTTGTTAACTACGACAGAGTCAAATTCTCAATAGAAAATGCAAGAAATAATTTGGTCCGTCGTGAAGGCTTCTTCAGAATAGACTTCTCACAAAAGATAATTTAGTTCATCGAGGTATTATATATCAAAATGTCAATGTTTGTGTTGTGGGATGCGGCAATTCGGAATCTGTGAATAATTTTTTTTTGGATGTTAGTAGCGAGGCAATGGTTTGGTATCTACTCAGCGAATCTCTCTACTATGTTTGATCACATTACTCATTTTAATAATTTGGGTAGTTTTTCAAAATCAGTTCAAAAAAGGATGCAGGCGGTATGACTTGCTTGTGTGTGGATAATTAAGAAGGAAATGAACAACCCTTGTTTTAGTAATAAGGAGGAATCAGTTGATCAACTACTCGTGGTTGAAAACTAAGAATCTTTGTTTATCTTTTGATTTTAATAATTGATGTTTGCATCCGTTAATGGTTGTAGTCTAATGGATTGTTTATTTCGGTTATTTTTATAAGGATCCCTTTGTGGATGTAAAATTATGCTTATAACTAGGCATGTCAACAAAACTCATACATATGGTTACCCACCCAAACCAAACCCAATATGATGGGTTTTCCCCGTTTTGACTGGGTTTGGGTATGGGTTTTCCCCGATTTTAGAACACGGGTATGGGACGGGTAACGAGTATATAGATACCCACCCCGAACCCATATCTAAACCCGTCTCAAATGCAGAAAATTACTTTATGTTGATATGTCATGTTATTTTATTTGATAATTGTCGTGTTATAAAAACTATCATTGATATTTAAAGGAGCAACTAAATCAATCGGTCTAACAAATGTTAAAGTGAACATATTGTTGGATAATGCATTACAACATTTCTCTAGGGGTTGCGAAAAAAGTTCTATTTATTATTAAAAAAAATTATTTAATGTGGGGACGGGGATGGGGCGGGGATACCCGAACCTGTCGGGGGCAGGGATGGAGTTCAATTTCTCATCTCTGTTGGGTATAGGTAGGGTAACAGATAAGTATATGAGAATCAGGTATGGGGATGGGGAATGTAAAACCCGTCCGCACCCCGCTCCATTGCCATGTCTAGCAAGGGATCACATCGGGAGTAAATAAATAAGATTATATTTTCGAAAAAGTTATAATATTTTGAACTGTAAAAAGAAATAAGCTTTTATGAAAAAATGATATATTTATTGTATCAACGAATTTTTTATAGATGTAACAAAAAAAAAAACAAATTTTTTATAGATGTTATAAAAAAACATCCTTTTTATAGATTTGTAAACCCAATACTCTTAAACATTCCTTAGCAAAATCATTATTTTACGATAGAAGGAATATGTACATTGTCTTATTGTCAATTTTATTGCTCGATTAGACTAATAAGGTGTTAGGTCAAATAACTCGATTATTTTAGGACACTCATTAACAAAAGGAAAGAAAAATAATAGATTGACAAAACTTTTATGTTATACACACCTTTTATACCACTGATGATATGACATGGTTAATTTAAAATAATGTCAAGTTAGCAAAATGGTTATTTAAAAAAACATAAGGAATATGTGCGTGTGTCTTATTGTAAACTTGATTGGTCTATTGCACTAATCAAGTTAGATCCAATTAGTTAATACATATTAGTAGTGATACACACCTATTTCCTTCATTATGTGATCATAGTCTCTTTTGTTCATCAAACGCAAGCAGATGAGAGATAGGGGTAGAAGTCCTCCTTGGACTGTGTGTAAAATTATCTCTTGTTGTATGTATAATTCTCCTTTGAAGTATAAAAGAGGAGACATGATTTGCAAACCGAACATGAACGAAATCATTTTTTAAAGCATTTGTGATAATCTTTCTAGATCTCAATTAATATTTTATTCTTCAATTCCTTTCAAAAGCTAGCCATAAATATTTTATTCTTGAATGACCTATGAACTCTTTTAAATCAAATTCCAAATTTGCTGCTCATCGGTCTTGTAATCTTGTTCATATTAATTGGTAAGTTAATTTAACGTATAAAATAGAGAGATAAATAAGGAAAAATTGAAGAATCTTGCAGAAAAATTGCTAAATGATGACATATTGCATGGTAGCGAAAGTCCTATTACGGCATTTGACATGCATGCCTCCTCACGTAAAGAATTTGTAGTGTTTCACTTATATTAACCCACACTAGTAACTGTTGTTTATTTTATTTTATTCTTTTCTTATGTTCTTCAAATTGATACAAACTTCCATTCCCCCTAGACTTAGTACTTTAATTTAGAAAACTAAAAGTTAGTCAAGTCATGTGTAAATTGATTAGTTGGGAGCCAACGCAGTATCAAATTCAACATGCCGTTGCCTTTGAAGAATATGTATGTGCACGAGTGTAACTGATATATACATAAGTAGTTAGTTTGTTAGCAAACCAAGGACTGATTAATCAAACTTAAGAGAACTTAATTAACAATTAAACATGGACATAACAATAAAGAATAGAGCAGAGCAGTGATGCAAATTAGTTCAATATTTGCACTTAGTTTTTTAATGTCTTGCGATGCCCACAGCGCCACAGTCTGATTTTGACTTGGTCCGTGTTAGGAAGAGGGCAACCAATAATTAATTGGTTTCTTTCATCATATGTTTTTCTTTTGAATTTGTATACGAGGGTTAAAATCATTTTGGAGATTGCTCTTTAGGCATTTATTGATTGTTCACAATTGTCATTTGGGCACTTATTGAATTAAGCCGATTTAAAATGTGATTTAACCGCTTTAAAAAGTGCTTGGATGTAAATTAATTGTCGTTCAAATCTAAATAATAATTAATTGTCGATTGACCTCTTTTTAGAGTTTCTGATGAGCAATTGTCAATCATTTCTAGTTTACTATAGAAAATACTACGTTGATAACAGAAAAATTATGGCAGTGTATTTTGTCGGACCATCCACGATGGAGCGCCTATTTTAGGTGCTTAAGTGGATAACATCTATGTCCAATTATGATTTTGTGCCATATATGTTTTATATCAAAGTTTAATCAATATTAGTTTGCCTTTCGCAAAAATATGCTGGTTGCTGAATTTTTATTTTTTTTTCTTTCTCAATTACAATCTTTTTATCAATATGCTGGTGGAAGTTTGCTCGTTCGATCAGAATTTGTATGCTGATGGATGCTCCAATGAATCGATTTGGTGAGTGTTATAGCTCTAAAAATCAATTCCTTAACTCAATAATAAATCGATTAACACTATGTCAGCAATATATGTACTTTGTTTTAGGCAATTGCTATTTAGGCACCTAACAATTACTTAAAGATATCTTCTTTCAAAAAAAAATTACTTAAAGACATCTTAAAAAAAACACCACGAACGAGAGTTAACTAATGTTTATTGTCGAAAGATAGCTAACTATCGATAGGTTTTTTTGACAAAAATAAACGATATTCATTCATTCAAATTGATGGAGTACATCGATACAATACAAATCCAAATTCGCTAAAAACAAAAAGGATGAATCTGTGAACAAACTCACAACATCCATGTTAATAGCATGAAACGGCAAAGTACCTATGCCTACAAATATGACTAATATGACTATATTAAAGTCTCTGGAATATTCATGTCTCTGGATCTGCAACGTTGACGACGTCAAAGTCATTGTCATTGATTAGATCTGCACTTGCTCAAAGCTAATCTTTCAACCTGAATCAAATAAACACCGTACTAAGATGGGAAACCAAAAATACACAGCACAAAGACGGGAAATCAAAACACACAGAGTCGTTTCAGAGACGACGAAATCACAAAAACAAACAAAAGAAAACAGAAAATATGTGGAATCACTTATTCAAATAGAATATAAGGAAAAGTAACTCTAGGGGTGAATTTTGGATCAAAATTGACCCTAAATCACCCCTCTGACAAGAAGTTGAAGAAGAAGAAAAGGGTGACGACTAAGGTTTGAGAAGGAGAGAAGAGAGAGAGGAAGAGAACTATCAATAGGGTTATTTTCATCGAATTAAGGTGTTTGTGGGAATTAGGGAGGGAATAGGTCATGCAGGCCAGACTTTGATAGACCTAAGTCTGACCTACGAAAAAAATATTTAAACTTGACCTATAGCCTTTTGTAGGCCTATTTTTCCGGTTAGCCTCACTGATACTTGACAGTGACGCCACAAAATTCAACGGTCAAGATTGTAAAGAGTAAAATTTGTATTCTACCGTTCCTCATCTTCTAAAGGATACCCATCTGCAAGAGTCCGATGAATCCTCCACTCAAGTTGTGTTGTTCTTAATAAAAGCATAATAACAACATTGAATCTTGTTTCCTCCTCTTCACTCAAGATTTGTTTCTAATTAAACTCAAAAAACAATAAATTTAGATCCAGACAATCGAGTTCTTCCATCAACAACACCATGGAAAGGAATCTAGGGGGACGTACTCACCAAAAACATCACCGGAGAGAAGCTTCTGATGTATAGAATAGAGAGACATCTGAACGGAGTGGTTGTTGTCCGAGTGGGATGAAGGTTTGAGAGAGGTGTGGGCGGAGTAAAAGAAAGGGCAAAGAAGCAGAACAGGAAACGATAATTTTCATTTTTTAATCTTCATCGTTGAAAACTTATTTCGCCACATGTCACGTATCGGTGGATTTAACTGGAAACTGGAGCAGGTTGTGGACTGGAGCTGATCCAAACTCCCTTTTATAGGCCTATATTTTTTTGCCTCGCGTGCCCCATTTAAAAGTCTGGTATGGCATGAAAGCCTATAGACTTAATTCATATTAAAGTCATTAAATAGTTCATTTTATCTACTTCTGAAAAGGCTAAATCGGCCTTGAAACCTATTTAACTGTAAGGATTGTCTATCACTATAATGTCTGAAAAATCTATTTCACTATAGTGCCTTAAAGCCTATTAAAAAATTGGGTTAATAGTGTTTTACCCCTTTGTAATATAGATCATTTTCGGTTTCTCCCTCAGTAATTTTTTTTTAAGATTTCGTCCTTCGAAGATAAAGATTCACCAAAATACCCCCCTCGCTCATATGACTCAATTTTAAAATCTAAAAATTAATTTTGGAAAAATTTAAAAAATCGAAAAAATTCAGATTTTTTTTGAAATTAAATATTCTAGAACTTAATATTGAAAATAAAAACAAAAACAAAAAAAAATCGAAATAAAAGTTTTTATTTTTTCCAGTATAAAAAAAATTATATAATATTTTTTGAAAATAAAAAACTTAATTTCCATAATTATATTTTTTAGAAAAAATAAAATACTATTACTACCAAATAAAAACTTTTATTACAAAAATAAAAAAATTGTTTTTTTTTAGAAAAATAAAAACTTATCTTAGTTTCCAGATTTTTTTTTTTGGAAAAAAACTTTTTATTTCCATTTTTTTACTTTTTTAATTTTAATTTTTTTTCTTCTAATTTTTTATTTATTTTGAAATTTAAGTTTCATAATGGAAAAATACACTAATGTAACCAACCATGTGCCTGGGGCATGCTAGGAGCGGGTCATAACCGCTTTTTCCACTTTTTTAGTAGAAAAAGCCAAGTTTTCAACCTTATCCCAGTTGGAAACATACCTATAAATACCAGACCTCTTATTCATTATTTCTCATTCAGAAGGAAGCGGTTCAAGAGGAAGACAACCACTATGAGCTTCAAGGGAGGAGTGTATCCTAACTCTAAGTCTCTAGGGTATGTCATATTTCTTTTGTAATTTATCTTTAGTTACAATGAGTAAGCAACCCCTATTGGGGTAGGGTTTTAATATGAACCTCTATTTTGTTTGTTAGATTATTTAATTTAAGTTCTTTATTCATTTATTTTATGAATCCTATTTAATTTTACTATAATGTAAGACTTTGCTTCTTTTGAGTGAACCAACCCTGGGATAACGGTACTTAGGAAAGTGACATACCTAATATTGGTGCAAATCTACCCAGATCAGGAAGTAACTAATAATGGACCACGTAATTAGGGAAATGTAGTGACGCATAGATTTAAATCAATGTAGTAACTTTATTCTTCTTACAAATCTTTGGGCCTCAATAAGATAGACAAGGTAGGGTTGTCTGTTTGTAGAACTACCGAGAGGGAGAATAGGTTGATGTCTTTCTAAGATTCAATAGACGAGGGAACCTTTACGACATAGAGAATTTAGGAACCTTAATATCCGTAATTGTTTCAAATACCTATCAGAGAGTAAGAACCCACGCATACCTCTACGCGTAGAAATGTATCTCCATACAAGATTGACGAGCCTAAACATTAACTCGTGTAGAAACTTTGATGTAAGGTTGAAACTCGATAGCTAGAGGGGAATAAACCAAGACCCATAAGACTGTAAGGCCCCACGCGTACAAACTTGTGTGATCAATAGGTGCAACTTGACAACTGGTAGGAAATAAAACCCCATAAACTCATCACTCAGATAGAAGACATAAAACCAAATACGAATAATGTTTGACCAATAATTTAATCCAACAAATGAATAGAGGAGATTTGAAGAATCCTAACCACCTCTAACATTCTGCAATCAAAAACATGTTAACTCCTAAACTCTTGCTCTGCTGCAAAAAGACTAAATTGAAAACTCCCCTTTATCTTTTATTTATTGTTTCTGTTTCCAAATAAGTAACGTGAATTTTCTAGTTGGAACGACAATCCTTGTAGATACAATACGCTTCTTATCACTTTATTACTTGCTAAACGATTTCGCACACTTGCCTAAATATGACCACTACCACCCCGCCTGCAATCAATCTAATTGTCTTCGATCTACATTCAAACCCTTTGTTTCAACCTACCCCTCTAACATCCATCTCATATGCCCTTCTTCCACCTATCGCTGAACTAGGTAACCTCTGCTTGGATTAAATCCAACATTTCTGGCGTCAACTTGGCTAGAGCACACTACAAGATGCACACCACACGACCAAACCACCAACTTCATGGTCATGCTACATTGTTAAGAAGCCTCTTATCTTTGTTGGGAGGTTTCTCCTCCCCTCCTCCCACTTATCGATGATGCACCCACCTGTGGCAAAAAAATTACTTATCCATTACAACCAGAGGATGCTTTCACTCAAACAGATATAGTTTCCTTTTAGCCTCCACCTGAAGCATCTGCTATAAGTAAACATTATGAAATTGGGTATTTTATTTGTGTGCCTTTGATTGTACCCTATTTGCGTTGTTGGATCCAATTTTCAAGAATGGTCAAAGAAGAAAGGTGAAAAAATTTAGGTGTTGATGGTGCACTACTAGATCTAGTAGACATGCATTATCTAATGGTTGTCATTTTAGAATGAAAAAAACAAAATCAAACGGTTAATATTAGACACTAGTTGATGATTTTGACGGAGAGAATTTATTTGGTTAACATAGTATAACTTAAAGAAGCAAAATGTAACATTAATTAGATATGAGGTCAAAATGAAAACAACAAATAAGTTAAGGGACCTAAGTATGCAAATTAGCTCAAAACATATGTAGTTTGAAGTTTTAGGACAATATTCGTATAACATTGAACAAATACCATTTTTTGGTGGTGTCCGATATGAAACACAAAGGATCACCTAGACAGGTGATGTGAATTCAAATTTGGTGATGTCCCGGTATGAAACAACAAAGATCGTCTAGAATGGTGATGCGAATTCAAATCATGATGTTATGGTATATACGTCTTCTTTTTGTACGCGTCATCTCCATATGGGAACGTACCTGCAAAAACACTTTGATGTCAAAGTAAGACAAAATATAAGCAGGTTTAAGTGAAGTGAATTCAATGATCACACTTAGGGAGGACCCCCTATTGAGAGAATATTTAAGTCGCAGTTTGTTGATATCTTCACCGAAGTGGTTGTTGAGATCATAGTCGGATGGGCAGTGAATGTATGTGTTCTTGGAATCCAAGATAGGCGAAAGCGCCTTTATGAGTGGGTTTGCTCCATTAGATTAAGATCTTCTTGGTGCTTGATTCAATCACTCTTTAGGTTGGGATTTTTAGGCTTTGTTTGGGAGTTTGGAGGGGAGAAGAGGGAAGGGAGTGCTTTGGGGGTGGAAAATATAGAGAGAAATTGAGAAATCTTTCACATTTTTTTGAAAGAGTATTTTTTAGAGAATGATAAATGTTTATAATTCCTACATTTTTAATATTAAGAATATTATAACAACATAAATTAAACTTGAAAAATTCATGTAAACCCTCCAAAAACCTTCTCTAATACAATTTTTTAGTTCATAAATGATGAGCGATTTTTATTGTGAGAAAAATTAACCCCCTAAAACCTCCATCTCTCAATGTCCTCTATTTATTCAACTTGCTCCTTCCATTTTTTCCAAAACTTTCCTCTCCCTATTACTTCAAACTCACAAACAAAATCTTAAACCCACACCGTTACAGATGTAAATGTAGAACATCTTAGTATATGGCCTGACAACTAATAGATAATACTATACTATACTATAATATAAATATAATAATGAGTTTATCACAAGCTTAGTAGATGTAGATGGAGATGCTCCATCGCTAGAATATAGATCTGCCCCAGCATGGCAACATATATGAGTCAATCTTTTTGCACTCAAAGGCAAAGCTCAACTTGTTTCTTCATAATTATTTGAGTCAACAACACGAGGTGTAATAAGATATTAAATCTTTACACGTGAGACAGTTGAGCAGACAACATGGTTTTGAGTTTTGACTGTTGACCACCACCGAGTGCTGATTTGCTAATATGTCCTTGTTAGCATTATGAATCATATGTACTTTAAAAATCCTAGTTGGTCCTGTCATGTTCTATTTTAGTTGAGTTAATGAAATTTGTACCATTAACTTACAAAGACTAATCTGGGAAGATGATTAATAAAAGTTGAAGTCAAAATTCTCAATGATATGCTTAAATAGAACCAAATGAATAATGCAGAACATTAGTACACACCCTACCTATAATTGGAGGAGCAAAAGGCGAAGTTATGATCAATAGTATGTTTGCATAAGTACATGTCAATCAATGCTTTTGTAAGAAACTACTATAATTTTGAGATAATTACTTCTTCATAGTTGAAATACAATGTATAATGTGAGTATAGTTTGGTTGGCAAGAAGTTCAATCTCCAGATGATGTCTGACTTATTTACCTTAAAGATGAATTCTTGCTACTAGTTTACTTGCCCAAAAACAAATATACACTGTATAATATAGAATCAAGTAATCCTTCATCCAAAAATTCAAAAATGTGCCAACAAACTGAATGAAGAGAATAGAAAAAGATAAAAGAAAATAGGCTAAATTACACAAGGGGTCTTTTAAGTTTGAGGTCTGTAACAGATTGGTTCTTTAAGCTATTTTGATCACACATAAGTCATTTAAGTTTGAGGTTTGTAATAGATTAGTCATTTAAGTTATTTTGGTCACACATAAGTCTTTAAGTTTGTAAACGTTTTCAATTTAGTCATTCTGCTACATCATTGTTTTGGTTAACATTAAAGGACCAATCTATTGCAAACCTCAAACTTAAAGAATTTATGTGTAACCAAAATAACTAATATGTTACAAAACTCAAACTTCAAAAAACCCTTGTGTAATTTAGCCAAGAAAATAAACGAAATGTTATTTTCATCGTTTGAATATCACATTAAAGAGACAGAGACGGATAATCATTTTGAGCAACAAGAATATCCTAATTTTCCCTAAACAACAGCCTACGATCAACACTACTACTACTACTCTACTACCATAAGTCCCAAGGCTATTTTTATTTTAGACTTGGCCTTTATCCTCCTTAGTAGCATTATTTGCATGGACATTTGGAAAAGGATGTTTTGTGATTTGTAGGTATTCCTATGGCCAAACAGCAATTCAACGTTCCTATTCCTTGAAAGCTCTAAAGCTTTCTTATCTATCTTTTTCAATCAACCACTGATTCAGTGAATGGTTAAATTGGGTCTTGTCCTTAAATACTACCTACAAAAGGAAAAGCAAAAGTATACACTAACTGGAACGTCTAGTCATCCATAAATACTGTGTGAAATTCACCACTTCTGGTGGATGGTCTACCACTCTTCTCCCCTAATTTTTTCACTTTGTTCCCTCCCCTCATAAGGTCATTTCAATTACAGCAACACCAAAGTGACATTTTTTTAAACATAACCTCAGGAAGAAAACCTCCTATAACCAGGAGTTCGGCTGAAAGTCAAGTAAAATCTAACAAAAAAATTATTTGAATCGGAATTCAAACTCAGCAATTATTTAAGTAAAATAAATATCACAATTTGAGATGTTGAAGTGCAGAATAATTAAATTAAATGAAAAATGAAATAGTTGTTTTCAATTCCATTGTACACATAAAAATTGAAGGTTTCACAGGCTCTCCACTGTCTCTACACATGATTGAGATCAAAAGCAAAATTTCCAGTATTTTTGTAATGGAAAATTGGAGGCCTCTGAAAAGATCCCAAGAGGAAGAAGATACAATGAAAGTAAGGGCATGGAGCAAAGCAACTCCTCAACAATTACAATTGAAATTGCAAGCTCCATCTTTGCTATGTGATGATCACTCTCCTAACAAGCATCTTTATCCAACAACAACAGCATGACTTCTACATCCATATAACCAAACCCCAAAAGCAGTATAAATAATTCAAGTATCTTCATGATGGGGCTTATTGTAACAACATGAACATTGGACAAAAAGAAGTAGATGCACAAAAGCAAGGGTGTGCAATTTCCACATTATGATTTCTTCTTCATTCATCAAATTAATTGTTGGAACCAAAATACTTAAAAAATATTTACAGGAGAGACTTGCACCTCAATCCCATTTTCACATTTTGGAAGTTATTGGAGTTCTGTTCTGTGGTCTGAGAAGCTGCTGACCTTTAATTCTACTCTTGCCCCTTGTGAATTTACAAAATTATTGGCACCACCGCCAAGTTTAATCCAGTGTCATTGGATGGTTCTTGTAAGCTTGCACTTGGAAATGAAGATGGTATCTGAATAATTCAAACTACATAGTTTCAAAAGCTCAGCAGATTGTTGTTTCAATATTGGATTGCAACCACTTTGAATCACAAGAAGGAGCTTAGCGGCAAGTCCTGCATCAACGGCAATCGACGAACACTCCTCTGGCGCGAGCTTGCAAACAGACCACAAAATTGACAATGCATACTGAGTACAGCTTTCTGATATCCTCATCAAAAGTCTCACCATGATAGGTATGGTGTTAACACATTCCTTCAAAGCTACCCTGCCTTCGGGTATTGACGATAACGAATCCAAAACACAAAGGGCTAATTCCAAACAATCATGGTCCATACCAGACAACAATTCAACTAATTGAGAAACAGCACCAATGCTAACTAACAAAATCTTAACTTCCTTATAGAAGCACACTGTTCTGAGAAGGCTTAATCCAGGACAGATTCCATTGCTATGTCTCTTATCCTTAACAAGCCTCATCAATCCAACCAATAAACTATGGCTGGAGATAATCTCGGAACGAAAATCTTTCTCCTCAATTAACGTTTCAATCAACCGCGTGCAATTGATTTTAGTCTCAATTGAACCCTCATTCAAGATATCAACCATCAAAGAAATCTTAGCAGGTTGCATAAGATTCTTCTTAGATTCAGAATCAAGTGTCAAACTGACAAGAATACCAATAACTTCAGAACCAACAGCATGTGAAGTAAAAGGACCAAGTAAAGAAGATAAAACAGAAACACCACCTCCATCAATCACAGACTTACGAGCAGTAGCATGAACAGCCACAACTTGATGAAGCTCCTTCAAAGCATGAACTCTAGCTTGACCCTTCACCTTCTTGAGTGTCTCCACAAGCTCAGAAGCTCTTCCTTGAACATCTTCAGACCTCTTCTTCATCAACAAGTACTTCTGAGAAAACCAAGTATATATCAACCTATAAAGTGTTGTGTTTGGAGTGATGGAATCATCCCAAAGCTCTTGCATAGTTGTAGGACAAGTAAAGTGTCCCATGTTAAACCATTTGAGAATGTTGTTCCTCTCATAGGTTTGTCCAGTGCAAAGAGTAACAGGGTCTTGCATTGGTTCAAGAGAAATTGGACAAATGAAAACACTAGGTACTTCACATAACTCAAGCTCTTGAATCATTTTTCTCAGATCTAATTTCTCACCAACAACACCAGTTCCTACAATACCACCACAATCAACACCACCCAAAACCCCATCTTTTACAGCTGTGTCCAGATCTAGAATCTGACCATCACCACCACCCTCATACCCAACAACCATATCCCTTTTAGAAGGCTGATACATAGGCATTTTTTCCTATAAAAAAAAAAAAAATCCCTTTTTTAGACCTAGAAAGCTATGAATGAAAAAACCCACGACCCAAAAATCAGTTCAATGACAAGAACTCTTCAAAGGGTCATCAAATCACATTACATTACAGTCTATGACAAAAGTGAAAAAAAATATGAGAAGAGAGAGAAAATGGGTTATTTCACTGTAGAAAAAAATCACTTTTTTTTGGTATGGTCAAAAAGGAAAATAATGCAATCACATCTCAAATCATGAAGATATAATAAAAACTTGGTTGAAAGAGAAAAAGAAAGAGAGGTAGCAATGAAAGAAAGAAAGAAGAAACAGTGGTGACCACCACACAGTGATAGTACAAGAAAGAAGTGAAATGAATGGCAGAAGGAAAAAACCTGACAAAGAGTTGAAAGAAGATGGGTGAGTGGGTTGAAGAGAAATAATTGAGAAACAGATCAGAGAATGAACAGTTAAGGATTAATAGAAATTAAAACAGGTACTTTGTGAGATTTATTGTTGTTTCAACTCATTCATGAGTTGAGTTGGGGTTAGAGAGAGAAACATAACATGTGAGAGAAGAAGCAACAAAATGCAAATGAAATAATGTATGTTACTACTATGTTCTTTTGGGGGCATTTGGTCAACAAAGCAGAAGATTAATTAAACTAAATAATTGAATCTTTTTGGGTAATTAATGATTTCAAGAAATGGATAACCGGGAAAGTATGGGTATGGGGTGTAGCCGGTCAATGAAATGAGACGAGACTGTCTAGGCTTGTGCACCACACGTGCACTTATCAAACATGTCGCCGTAAACTTTCCTTTTCTTTCTTTACTAATCCACTACTAGGACTACTATAATCATACTCCTTTCGACCATTTTATTACATACAATGATACCAAGATAAATCGTCATTTTCGTTTTTAAATTTGTAACGATTAGCATTAAAATTATAAAATAATATTTCTTATGAATTTGGTTAGTCAAATTATTTCTTTCAAAAACAAATACACTCATTTTATCTAAAAAGGTACATAAATTATTTTTAAGAAAATGTTAACTAGTGTTCCGGGGCACTAGTTAAGAAAACTAAATATAGTATAAGAACATTGAAACTTGTGTAGTCAAAGTTAAAAAAGTGTAAAGAATTATGTTTTCAATGCAAATATTTCCTTTTTTGTTTCCTTAACTAGTGCCCTGGAGGCACTAGTTAACAAGACCTTTTTTTTATTGTCGAATTTCAATTTCAAAACATCTTAACATGAAGTCATTAAGGTACAGGCTAGCAAGAATCATGAATTTTTTTTTTCTTTAGAGAGGGATACTGCACATTTGAACTAGGAGTAAAACTTGTAAAACTTGTTTGATCAGAAATCCCAAATCAAAATTATTTGCAGACACATACATATATCATTTTAAAAGATTAATTGACATGTATATTTATATGTAAATTATTTATTGTGATTGTGCTAAAGCAAGTGTTGCTATGGTTATACAAACTATTTTTAAATTTCATGGATCGAATATAAACCCCATTGAGGTATAAAAATGACTCGGTGTTTCTTAAATCATATTATTATCACTATATCTATCTTACAATTATTGATCAATTTGTAAGATACGATTTATTTCAAAGTGAATGGTATTTTTACTTTTTAATACAACACTAGCTACTTTTTTTCAATTATATCTTCTAATTAACATTTAACACTAATATTTATTTCCTGCTACTTTTTAATACAACATTACAAATGGCTTGATTTGTGAGAGAGAAAAACATTTGTATCAAATTTTAACATTATTATTTATTTCCTGCTCTTCCATTTTCTTGCTACTTTAATTGCTCCAGCCAGGATTTTAATTGGTATTACTTACTACTAGTACATTTTAGTATATTAGGTGCTTTTTTTTACAGTGTATTTGGTGATAGTTTTAAATACTTGTAAACTATAGACGAACATTTTTAATGCAATTACTCCTCCACACAGGTAAAAACTTTTATACTAGCGTGTAATTTTTTTCTCTACCAAACATTATAGCGTGTTTGTAGGCCGGTTTAATTTAGACAAAGTAGTTGGAGAGCATAAAATCTTTGAACAAATATATAACATTTTATTTGAATACTTTTTCTGAGAACCACTTCAGCTCTCTCAATTGGCCAAATTTGTCACAGGAAAGCCTGGCTTAGTTCAGTTACAAGAAATACAAGCAATGTTAGTCAAATATTATGGAAATAACAGTAGTATTTTTGTCTAACACATTTGAATAAATGTGGTAACTTTATCTTTTGTCAAAAAGAAAAAAGAAAAATTCCAACAAAGGCAAAGGTTTGATTTTCATACTAATTAGTTAGTGTCTTTTTCTTTTGGTGGTGAAAGGTGAAAAAGGATAAAATGGTCTTTGAAATGAATAATTTAGTGCGCACGAAGCAAGAAAGGCAGAAGAGTTTCACAAAAGTCCAGGGAAACCCCACGAGGGTGTGTGAATGAATGAACAAAAGGTGCTGCCCACGATACAACCAATGTTCAAACTACGTAAAAAAAAATGAAATATAAAATAAATTCATTAAATTGAATAGTGGACCACTCTAATGTCTTTGGCAAACCAAAAAATAAATAAATAAGAGGAGGTTCTGCTGCGCAATGGTATCTCTCTTTTTAGTAAATCGAATATATTAGATACTTTTGAAAAGAAAAAAAGAAATATAAAGAGAAAAAAACTACTGTCAATTTATTTATTTGTTGAGAGGATCAATTTATTTAAAATAAACAGAGACGTTCTTTATTAAAAATAATAATTGAGAAACGACAATATGTGGTCTCCCAGAAAACCCAAAAAAAAATTAAAAAAACTCAAAATGAAAGAAGAATGGGCCACCAAAAGGATTACCCTTTAATTTTAGGAAAAAATGCCAGCAAAGCAATGGACTGTGACAGTTTTTGCTTTGACTGTACGCATTGGTTTGCTTATCTAATCCAGTCTTTGCCTTTGACTGCCTTTGCCAAAATGCATATCAAATATCAAATTCCAACTCTCTTTACCTTACACTCAACCCAATTAGACATTTACACGTGACTCTGCCAACTCTGTCCCCATCTTTCTCTCTATGTCACTGTTTTTCATGCCTAAACCTTGTACAATTTACACTTTAATAACCCTCTAATCCTATACTTTCATTTTCATCAGTTTACTTATTAAGGCAGTGTCATCAGATTTCTCCCAGGCAGGAAGACCAGATTTTGTACTTGCATAAACCTTTTTTTATTTTCTTGTATGGTCAATAGGTGATATTAATTGTGACACTTTCAAAAAGCATAAGTTTTGATTTCTATACTATTTCTTCAATTTAAACCAATTAAGCATCAATATTTTTACTAACTTTGTTTTCTTTCATTTATGAATTCAATCAAAAAGTGTAATAGGTAGAAATTTGTCATAAAGTATCACTATTATAAACAAAACTTCATTTTTTAAATACATTGAATAATTGATGTATTATTAAATACATTAATTATTCAATGTATCTAGTTTAAAAAATGAAATTTTGCTTATATTAGTGATCGAATGGAGTATCTTTCAACTCGTGTTAGACAATATAATGTTGCTAACTTTATTTTTAATAGTATTAATGTATAATGCTAAAAAAAATATTATGTATAAAAAATCGGATGTATGTCTTAATTGAAATTGAATAGGGTGTAGATGGCGCCGATGAAAGTGTTATGTGTCCAGACTGGATGTATCTTTATAGTTGGAATTCAATTTTTTACTCAAATTGGAGTTGGGACTTGGAGGGACAGATATTTTTTTTAGTATATGGTATTAATTATTAATATTAAATTTAAGAGGTCTTCGATCTAGAGGTGGGGAAAGCTTGGTTATGTGAGTGCAATTTCAATTTTAAAATAAATAAAAAGTTCATAGATATAGACCAATATCAGGATTCAACTTTCAGACACTGTGGGGGGTCACATGATCGAGCACATTATAATACTTTTATAATATACAATGTCACATGATCATCTTAGGCCTTGGTTAGCCACTTATTCATAATGACTCAAATATTAGTAATCTGACTTAGGAGATTACCAATACTCTCACCCATTCCATGTTGCTTCTAACTTGGATACTATCATAACACTAACATATTTTAATTTTAAGGATCGATAATGGAATATTCTTTCACCATGCTATTTGTGTACCAACGTACATTTTCATGTCTTTTTAATTTACATGTTTGTTTCCAACATGATTTTTGTATTATTTATTTAACCCACTATAATTATAATCTACCTCTAAAATGAATAGCTCGATAAATCAAATTCAGACTCCTTTTCTGATAGAAAAACATGTTATGAACTCTCTCGGTGTTTATATTTGTTGTTGAAAATATTCTAGGATCGACAACTCCCAATATTTTTGTTGATATGAATTTTGTATTTTACTAATTCCATTTAACACTACTCTAATCTCACAATGTTTGTTATAGAAGTTAATTGTAGCCATAGTAACGTTGAAAAGATAGCCCAACCCATTATGTTTTTCGTACAGGTCAGAGGAACTATAGCTTGAAATTCCACACCTAGACTGGAAAATGATGTAATTAGAGAGGTTGGACAATGATGAACAATCCCAAACACGAAGAAGAGACGTGTTTGCCATCATGAGGAATGAATACAACAGTTGGACTAGTTGCATACACATCGCACATATATTAAATATGAATACGTTCTCTTGAATTTAGATCCGTTGATAGAAACAATGCATAATATATAGAAACTGAGATTTAAACTATATGTATCTTATTTCTTTACATTTAAAATGTGTAAGTTCCAGTAATTAGACTATTTAACGAGAGAGAAAATATGAATACAACAGTTTGACTAGTTGGACTAGTGCTCGAGGCACTATTAGTTTGCATTTTTCATTAAATAATTCTACAGTATTTAACTACATATTTAATTTTTGTAAAAGGATTTTATAAATGTACTTAATGATTTATTGTCTCGTCATTAACTACTAACCATTCCTCCATTTATTTTTAAATATGGCTACATTTTTATTAACAAACAATGTATAGTCTTATGTATGCTTTATAATCTGGCATTGCAAAATATGGAAGCTGGTGTTGCCACTTCCCAATCCCCGAAGGCTCTCAAGAGAGTCTCCATGGCGGGTTTATTTTGCAAGCTAAGGTTGTTTCTGCGAGGCATATGAACATGTGGAAGGCATCTGGCTTACCATCACTAGGGTGTGAGGCGTCTAAGGTGGGGTGCTAGGCGTCTTCCTGGGTTCGAAACTATATTTAAGCATTTTTTCATTAAACGACATTAGACCTTTTTAAATTAACTCAAACATCCTTAATTTTTTATGATTGACTCAAGTGACTCTCCAATAACAATGATTCTTTGAGCAACTTATATGTTAACTTGACCGTGAATAACCTGGTTACATCCGCTCTCCACGGCCAACCATCCTCGAAATATGAACCCCTCCACTCGTGGACCACCTCCTTCAAAATATTAAGCAAATTTAATTTTCATACGAAAAGTGGTCTATGCTACGAAAAAGACCAACCTCTAACCCCTTCAATAACCCCCCACAAAATCCCCCACCTCCGCGTCTATTTAGGTCGAGATTGAAAAAAAAATGTGGGAAAGAAATGCTTAGCGGTGCATTCCCCACCCAAGTGTCCTTCCATTCCCCACCTTTCTCTCCACATTTCTATTAAACCAGCTTGTACTCTTCGAATCATCAATTGCCACTTCATCCTTCCACCACCTCGATGCAAGCTAAGACCACTCTTTCCCACTCCCATCAAACAAACCTCATGCACGGTATCCATACTTGCACACAAGAACTTCTTTATAAAGTGGAATTTCACTTTGTATCAACCTTCATCTCTATTTTGCCAAGAGACTTAAATTTACAAAGTGGAATTTCACTTTGTATCAACCTTCATCTCTATTTTGCCAAGAGACTTAAATTGATGACCCTAAAACTTTTAACTCCTAGGTCCCCTTTATCACAACACACACACACACACATAAATTTACAAAGTGGAATTTCACTTTGTATCAACCTTCATCTCTATTTTGCCAAGAGACTTAAATTGATCACCCTAAAACTTTTAACTCCTAGGTCCCCTTTATCACACACACACACCCACCCCAAGGAATTCTTTTTAGAGTTTAACTATCCTCTTCCAAACCTTCACAGGTGGCTTCAAGTATGATAAATAAAAGGGTCTTTCAAACCATAAATAGAAAATTTGTCTTGAAAATATAAATTTTAACTTTTGATTAAGTAATAATTACACCACTTTTTTTATAAAAAAAAATTACTTATTTTGGTTGCTTAATCAATCCCCTGAGGGCACTGTTTAACATTCTCCTAAATAAAAAATAGGAATAGAATTCAACGACGAATTTAGAAGGACAATCTTACCTTCAACAATGGCTCCCAAGTTGATAACTTACTCGAATTTGCCCCCACTGGTAGCCTTAAATAATTAAAAGGGATAGTTCCTTCATAACAATTCAAAAAATCACACACTCTTTCCATAAATTCCTTTCCCAAATTCATCCATGTTAAACAACTTTTATAGAAATTTACTTTCAATCTGAAAACCATTTCAAAGCAAGTTAACAACGCCTTAAGTGTCCATAGGTTTTCTACGAACGTCTCTCCTATACAAAGCGTACAATCTGCATATTGTACATATGAAACTACTAAACCTTCACTCCCCAGCGGAAAACCCCTTGGACATATCAATATTGCTAAAGGATCACATTGTTTTAAACCTCTTTAGATACTAAGTTCCTCCGTATGACACCCACTTACAAGGATATACATATTACTTCTAAAAACACAAGCCTTCATTCCCTCCACCCACTTATTACAAAAACCAACTCTTCTCAATTTATGTTCTAAAAACTCGAATCCACCGAGTCATAAGCCTTTTCAAAATCAACGTTTGAAATCAAGCATCAAAGCTTTAACTTTTTTATCCATATCCACCACCTCATTTACAACCAACACTCCATCTACCAAATTTCTCCATTTTAGGAAGTCCGATTAAATTAGAGAAATAATAGAGTTCATTACCCCGACTAATCTTGACGCTAACACTTTGGAAAGAAACTTTAGAGACTTCCTAATTGAGAAATATGATGAAACTCCTTAAGGGAAAAAAGATTCTTAACCTTTGGGATCTACATGATGAAATACAACAAGAAGCTTTTTGACAACACCCATTTACGATGAAATTGACCAAACATAATCCGCACCTCATTTTTAAAAAGGTACCAAAATTCTTTTTTTTTTAAAAAAGTTAAAGCCATCTGGACCCGAACTTTTATTTTCATCAATTTCCATCACCACCATTTGAATTTCCTCTAAAGAAAAAGAAGCAATTAAAACCCTATTTTCCTAATCGGTTAGCCTAGCAAAAACCACTTCATCCAACTTGGGTCTCTCCCAATTATTTTGCGCAACATGTCTATTAAAGTACTCAACCACCGCTCTTTTAACCGCTTTCAGAGTTTGTAACCACATATCATCCACCGTTAGAGCTTTAGTAGAATTATGGTTGAACCGAACTTTGACACGTCTATGGGAAAAATTGAAATTAACATCACCTTCTTTGAGCCGTTTAGATCTAAATCTTTGCACCAAGTCTGCATCTATACTCTTGAGAAGATTCCACAATTCTCCAAACAAAAGGTTTCTACCTTTTACCTCCTCATTTGAAAGCATCTCTTTCTCACCTTTCACATCTAACTCCACTATATCCTCCATCAACAAATTAATTCTATTATCCATCCCACCACACTCCCTCTTACTCCACTCCTTAAGTCTTATTTTCGGTCCCTTTAATTTATTTTTCAACACAACTTTCATCCATCCACTTCGACTTTGACTCCCCCAAACCTTATCCACCACCCTTTTAAAATTAACATTTTCAATCCATTGCTTATTAAAGCAAAAAGGTTTCTGCCTCCAATCCACCCCACCAACCTTTAGGACCAAAGTACAATGGTCCGAAACATCTCTAGGAAGTACACAAAGCGACAGACTTCCCCAACATTCCCTCACGCTTTCGAAAGGTAAACTATATCTATCTGGCACGTCGCCATACCATTTTAATGATACCATGTAAATTTTCGACTCAAAGGATTAATATCCTCTAAGTCCAACGCGATCAAGAAACGATTAAAAAGATTCATTTCCAACACTTGCCTCCGGTGTAGCATCCACATTTACACCCATTCTCTCGCCTCGACTACTCACTTCATTGAAGTCACCAAGGATACACCACACTTCATCCCCAACCCATATTTCACTTCCAAGAGTTTCTCCCAAAGCCTCATTTTTGCCTCCAAATCACATTTGAAATAAACATTAATTACAAAGCATCTAATATTTAATGGCCTCCAATCCAAACAAACACCTACAAAACCTTCTTCCACAAAAATGATATTAAGTTTCGCCATCGACTAATTCCATAAGGATAGGATACCACCATTATTTTCCTCTGCTGGAAAGAAAATGCGCTCACAATACTCACTCCCCCTAAAATAGAACATAATTGTAAGAATGATTTTTTGTCTATTGGCTATTCGGTGATATAAAGATGAGAACTTGGTTAATCGAGGATTGTCGAACGATGATTTAAATGAACTTAATTATAAGAAATTTAGAGATATCTAATATTTGAGAAACACGCTAACAAATAAAACATATCTGTAAAATAAAAAACATAAGAAGGTACCTCACAAAAGAATGTGAGCTAAGCCCATAATCCATGAAACTATTTAAAAGGATTTTTTATAAGAATATTTGGCTATTACTTTTCTGAGCTTATTAGGTTCTTACGAGTTCTTTTCTTTTGTTACAAAAATGTTTATGGGGTTTTAAATTCTATAATTTGAACATAGTTTAGATGTGTTCGGATTTTAGAATCCGAAATATGCTTATATATATGTAGCAATAAGAATCTCTCATATTTCAACAGCTGCGAATTTCGCTTTTAAAAACAACCAAAAATCAAAGTAAAAAAATGATAAAAACATGTAAAATAAAATAAAAATACCACCAAAAAATTCTAAAAATCAAATAAAACTAATGCAATTTTATTTTGGATTTTTCTAAAAATATGAAAAAATTTAAATAAAAAAATGTGTCTAAGCAATGAAATTTTGAATTTTGAAGGGCGGGGTGCCATAAAAAGTCTCTTCTATGAGAGTCTTGATCCTTAATTATTTTTTTCTCTTTTAATTTTATGAGAAAGTTATGGAACAATACCAAGTAGCCCAAAAACTAGATTTTCGACTCGGACACGGTGGAAACAGATAAAAATGACCTTAAACGACATATCCATGTTATAAACATATTAAATATTTGTGTTAATACAGTTCAAATTCTATAATCCGAACTATTTTCCCCCTGAATTTTTGGCATGAAAGAGGTATTTAGAGGGTGTTCAGATTTTATATTCCGAAGAAAGTAAGGAACATAGCCTATTTTTTGGGGTGTTCGGATTTTCAAATCCGAATTGATGAAAAATTATTTTTCCATCCCATGAGCATTTTCGTAAAAAAAAAAAAAGGAATAATA
>Ga0228710_1003417_pt1 | contig 25278 bp, 11 predicted proteins | sample MedpolnodulmetaG_FD_177995 | JGI IMG/M metagenome (GOLD analysis project Ga0228710, IMG submission 177995) | Root nodule microbial communities from Medicago polymorpha collected in Santa Monica, California, United States - pink nodules | ecosystem: Host-associated > Plants > Roots > Nodule...
AAATCTAATTGCATCCATACTAGAAATTTCAATTATTTGAAACTCCACTATATGAAGATTTCTATAAGTCAATGCCGGATCATAATACAATATTTTAAGTTAAAGAACAAGAAAGAGAAAAGAAGGATTACCTTTTTGTAAATTGGGATAACTTGATGAAGAGAAGAAGAGAGGTGAAAGAAGGAAAAAAATTATTGTGAGTGGTACATAATAAGATCTCTTCGAATTACTTAATCTGATGGCATTTTTTAATGGTTCATCATGAACCACCTGGTTGATGGTTTACCTTAGAATCCACCAGTTCTTGATAACGGTTAAATAAGCCCGAAATAAACCGTTAGAATTTACAATGTTTCTTTTTGTACGGTTTGAATTTACAATTTGGCTTCACTACCATAAAATAACGTTATAACGAAAAGCTAATATAAAATCTAAATAGTGTTATTTTGTTACAATTATACAAGTGTTTTATAATGAGGAATATTGATAATTAGTTGTTAGATTAATATTTACCTATTCATTTGGATTTGAATCCAAATCCTCAAACTTCTTATCCAGTAGCTCAGATCAGTTGAACTTCCAAACCCCACATCTTCTTGATCATGTACCTAAAAATGGCGGATTTTGTTCCCATCTGGTTCATGATATTGTTTGTTGTGGCTATAACATTTATGTTTCTGAGCATGTTATTCATATTACATTGTAAAACGCCTCTTAATGACCAAATTTCAACTCTAAATCATATTTTCGCTCAAAATGATGTATTTTTAGAGGTATATGGAATGTTTGATGAAAAATGTGGCGAAATTCTGTCAGGTTCTAGGCAAACCTATATACAGAGAGGTTTCAAAATATATAAACAAAAACATTTCCTGCCTTCAAGTTCAATTTTTATAATTTGAACAGTATATTTACGTACATTTGGATTCATGACACATTAAAGAGAAATTCAGAAGATACAATACAATATATGGTTCAAATTGTATTTACTGAGTAAAGGATAATTTTGAAAAGAAAATAGGGCGCGTGAGTAACACTTAAAGATGAAAAAAGTAATCGCCTTGAATTTGGGTTTTATAATTTCATGAAGCCCATTCAGTTCAAAAGAACAAAAAACCCGGTCCACTAAACAAAACGGTCACATTCTTCACAAACACAAAATTACAAAAACAACCCTACAAGCCACAAAATATCTCTTGGTCAGATTCGCGTGGCACGTTGGTCATAACACCAGGACAAATCCGTAAACTCACCCCTTCCCAAAAGGCTAAACCCGTCATCACACAAAACCAACACAACGTATCAAACACATTCAACAATCTTCATTTATCAAAACACACACACAAAACAAACACACTGATCCATTTCAACCAATGAAATCCCATCACACGGATCGATGACGTGGCGAAATATAATGAAAATCCCGCGTAAACCCCAAACTTCAATTTTTCATTCATTCCTTTTTTCTTTGCGTTTTCTCTCCTATACCCTTCACTCACTACCCTTCTTATCCCCTCTCTCGTTCGCTCCAAAACCTCACAACAACGCAACACGTTCTCTCTCTCTTGAACTAACTCGCTTTCTCTCACTCGCTCCGATTCCGTAACTCGTTCCTTTCGTTTTTCGCCATGCCGAAAGTTAAAGCTGATTCCAAACCCGCTGATAACCGGTAAATCGCTTCTCACCGTTCGATTTTTTTCTTCTCCAATTTTTTAATATTTTTTTAGATCTGATTCGTTCGATCTAGTTTTTGTTGATTTGTTTGCAATTTTTGTTTATTTTTCCGTTTTTTTGTTGATTTTAGCTTGAAGCGCAAAGGTGCTGGAGCTGGAAGGAAACAGACGAAGAAAGCAGCGAAGGATCCTAACAAGCCAAAGAGACCTCCAAGTGCTTTCTTCGTTTTCATGTATAATTTTATTTTCCGGATTTGAATCTGTTTTCGTTTTGAATTTTTGTTTCTGATTTGTTCGTTTTTTGTAACGGTTTATTTATTTATTTATTTTTAATTGATGATTTAGGTCCGATTTTAGAGAACAATATAAGAAGGATCATCCTAACAACAAATCCGTTGCCGCTGTAAGAAATCTCGTTTACTTTTCCATTTTTTATTTATTTTATTATTTTTGGGATCATAATTTGTAGATTTTTACGGTCGGAAAATTATTATTATTTTATTTAATTATTCGAAAATTAATTAGGTCGGAAAAGCTTGCGGTGAAGCATGGAAATCGATGTCTGAAGAAGTGAGTTTTTTTATGCTTGATTTTTTTAATTTTTAACTTTCATCGTTATTATGTGATTTAATTAATCGATTATATATAGATTTTTTTTTTAATTTAGTTTGTGCTTTGATTTTGTTTTTTAGGACAAGGCTCCTTATGCTGCTAGGGCATTGAAGAAGAAAGAAGAGTATGAGGTTGCTACACAAGCATACAACAAGAAACTGGTGAATATTCATACTAGTGACTAGTAATTTTGGTCTTTGATTTGTTTAAAATAATTGATAATTGATTTAACTTTGTTTTATTGATTTATTAGGAGGGAAAAGACGAGGAAGATGGTTCTGACAAGTCAAAATCCGAAGTCAATGATGAGGATGAAGATGAGGTATAGATAGATTCATCTAATAATTTGATTTTTGTCTTATATGTATGATGGTACTTGAATAATTGAATAGTTTTAACTTAGTTTATTTATTTTTTTAACCTTGTAGGAGGATGAGGATGATGATGATGAAGATGATGATTGAAATTGTTGTAAGCTTGTAACACCACCAAATGATGAAGTTTAGGGAAAAATTTGTGGGAAAAATATGTTTTGTTTAGGTTATGGCTTATAATATGTTGCAATGTTATTTTTTAAGATAGTTTCTGAAGTGTTAGATAGTGAAGAATCCTCTAAAGTACGGTTCAGTATCATCATTATCCTCCTGTGTACTTAAAAGTCAATGCTATGATAGGTTTCAATTCTGTTCAGTACTCTCTTCCAATTTTTTGTTTCGTTCATTGTCTTTCATAACGATGCTGTTTGTACTTTGTAACGACCAGATCCACTTATGGGTTTCAAGCAATTAAGTTAACAAACGTTAAATATTAAATTAAGTATGTGATTCAGTTGCAGAATAAACAAAAGCTAAATAATTGAAAAATTATGCTGGCATTAAGTCATGTTTGAGACCATAGAGATGAATGTGATTGATTGTGTTCGAGTTCCGTTGCATGTGGAGTGGTTCCTCCATTTAAAGACACACCACCCTCGCTCTCCATGTTTATAGGACATGTTTGTATGTAGAACGGTGCTATATCTCCCAACTCAGCCAATCACAATCCACTAATTTGCACAGGCTTAAAATAAGGAGGTCAACAATAAATCATGCCATGAAATGGTGTCCGAAATAATTGGATAGGCTTATTATTAGATAGAAATAGCATTTTCCTTGCATATGTAGTCGTGAAGAGTGAAACATATGAGATAATCTTCATTTTTAACGTCTATCCTACCCCATTCCTCCTACACAACTAATTCAAACATATCCAAAGGAATTTAGAAATCACCATAGTATTACAATGATTGATCAATTTGAATTTAGTCCAAAGAACTCCCAACTTGACAGATATCACCGAGTTTCCTTCTGATCTCTGGTAGGGTAAAATATTCTGATTTTGATTTTTTACTCGATATTCCTTCTTATACATGCAGAATCTTTGGCTCCCTTCACGTGCTTATTGTGTGTTCAACACAATTTTTAAAACTTGTCAAATCTTTCAACGAGGTTTTATCTTATGTGCAAGTAAGAGTGTCTCTTTATGTTTCCTTGCCAACAAGTTCTTTTTGTCCACATTAGTGACGCTCATCTGAAGCTTCAAGATGTTTATAAGATTGGTTCATGGGATTTTGATAACCTTTATACTACGCTGCCTTCTCACAGTCAATCACATTCAGGATCTTATCTTGGACAACGATGATGCCTTAGGGAGAGTGAGGCTTAATTCTTGTTTTTCTTTTTCCATTTGATAAAAAAGCTTGCTCTCTACTATTATTATTTTCATTTGTTATGCAGAATTATAGCAATCTGATTCATGATAGACATGTAAAATGATATTGAAGAAATCGATCTTACTCGACAAATGCCGATCCAAAACCAAAATTATAGGAAACATTTCATCAGTGTTTAACATAAATAAAAAGCTTCACCAACAAAAATATGTATATAAAGAAAGAAAAAAGAAACAGAACCACCTTACATACATAATATAAACAAAAAAAATTCACATCTTAGTAAAAAAATGAATTGAATTGTTAATCAACTTCTTTTGTCTTGTTGCTGTTCAGCAGTTCGCAGCACTTGGTTTGCCATTGATGAAAATGATTTTGCTGTATCTTGCATTTCTGTAGTTCGTAAGTTGATACCCTGTCAAATCAGAAAGTGTTTATATGAAAAATTAGATATGACACATTTTGCAGCACTGTAGTTTAGGCTACGACAAAATTGGGTGTTTTATATAAAAAAGAAGATACCTGCAATTTTTTCAAGTTCTCTTGTAGCTTGCTTTCTGCCATTTTAGCAACGCTTGTTTCCTTCAGCGTCACCAAATTCATGATTGAAACATGGTTACAACACATTTCATGAATAAATATCAAAATCTTAAATAAATGCAACATTATTCGAATATTACTCTTGTCAAGAAATTTCTCATTCCATACTTTTGAAATGTAGTATAATGTAACTATTTAAGTCAAGTACGATTGAGGTGGCATACTCTTGCTATATACTTACATTGGTGGAAGAAGAAAATCCATATCTCTTCTTGATTTGATCGACTGTAGCAGGTTGCTCTTCTTGTTGTTGCTCTTCTTTAGCTGATGTTTTCTGGATGTTGCCCTTCATCTCTTTCAATCTTCCTGCAGATTGGATGCTTAACTAAGTTACTAGCATTTAGTGGAAACAATTTGATTATCTTTAGTATAATTAGATTAGATGGCAGGCAGTGGATCAAAAATTTTAAAATGTAAAATTTCATGCTCCTATTTTCTCATTAAGTTGTAGTTCTTAATTTGTAAGAATAAGGCGAGGACTGAAAATCAATAAAATTTTAATCGGGACTAAACTTGAAGATTATAATTTTAATTTTATAGGGAGTCCATATTAATCCTTTTTTTAAGTTGTAAAATTATTGAGGAAGCAATAATAGTTTTTTATATTTTATAATCAGTTGTAAAAAAGTAAAGCTCATTGTTACTAACCTTTTAGAGCCTGAAATTTTCCAGTCAATTTCTTCTTATTAAGAGCTCCAATTCCCAATATACCGTGATCTTTGCGTTTTTCTACATGATCATCTAGGTCAATGTCATCTGTAAAGAAGGAAGGAACACATCTCAAATTGAGTAGTTCAGACTTCATTATCTATTTGATGGAAAGAGTTTAATTTTGATGCTGTCCGTGTAAAACTAGTTTGACAATGTCAGTATATCACAACAAATTATATGAGACTTTATAATTAAAGTCAAACATTGTTTTTACAATCTCAGTGTAAAAAATCTTTACACTGACGATGTATATAAATTAAATCCTCAGAGAAAATGCAATATGTACTACGTATAGATGCCTACTAAGATATCAAAAACCAGAATAACTGCTTTACGAAGCAGGCATGTTTCATAACATTTTCGCAGTACTTGCTTACCTATGTTTAACTCGACCTCGTCTTCATCAGCGGTCAGGTTATCATTATTATCAGCCTCAGAAGGAAAATTTTCTTCTGAAAAGATCACTGCGAGTTTCCGGATACTTTCTCTAGAATCTTCTGTTTCTATAGGAGGGACATGTTTTTCTTTATTGCCAGAGAAAGAGCTGAATAGACCCTAGGAAACCAAAAAACAAGATTGAACACATTTTTGTTACAAAGATGATGTATATCATATAGTTTAAAAAGTTAATAAAACTAAGGTATACCTTTTTCTTTTCCTTATGAATGACTGGGACAGTGACAAGCTCTTCTTGTGACAGCATCATTTCTTTTCTGTAGATGCAGCTAACAGAATCAAAAATCCTAAAATGAAGTCAAGTAAAATGTAACATGTTAATCAAAATGACTTTTATGAATTAACAATTTCGTTCTTGAAATTGTAACATGTCAATCATAATGATCCCTTTGTTGAGTTCAATCATTATAGAGCATGACTTGACACGTTAAATGAAGATGTGATACTTGACGTGGACTCCACATCAACACCCCATCGCTAGGGACAAACGTGCCATGTCACCAAATAACATTGGTGTGATTTTCTATTGGGTTTTGGTTGGGGTAATTTTTTTTGGGGGAAAGTAACTCTTAGCCTTTTATCCTGCACATTGTAATTGACAATTTTGTCTCTAGAGACGTGACTGTGATGTTGAATCCACGCGGATTGCCAAATCTTCATTTAACGTGTGATGCATGCTCTCTAACAGCTGAATTTAAGCGAAAGATCTTTTTGGTTGACGTGTTTCAATTTATGGGACAAAATTGGTAAACAAACTAGAGACTAATTTCACTTATGATTACAATTTTTCTGTAGTAGTAAGATATTGATAATAAGATTCGCAATACCGTTCAATAGCCGTATATTTTATATTGTTAGATACCTGAAAATACTCCTTTGGACCAACAACGAGACAGCCAAAATTTCTTGGTCTCCATTCACCTGTAAATGGAAGTTGGGCGAATTCAAAATCAAACGTTTAAAGAAATTTGTTGTAATAGCAAAAATCTATTTTCATACCAAAAAAATATCTCCTTTGGATGAACAACATATTTGCCAATCTGAAAATGACTTTGATTTTGGAGGCGAATAATTGAAACCTCTAATTGAAGTCTCCACAATCAGGGATAATTCTGGCAAAGACCTATCATTTGAAATAGATTTCTATGCATTAAATCTCTATGATGAACACACTCACATAAAGTACTTGACAATGCAGTTAACTAAGTAGAATAAGTTAGTTTCTGATTTTCATCATCCAGCAAACATTTATTCAATAAGCACTAATTATAGGAGAGCTTATCTATAAGTTGTTTCTACAATTAAAAATAATGAAATAAAGTCCACATAGGCTTTGCACAAGCTGTTTCTATAAGCTCTATTTGAGAGTTTGTGAAAATAGGTTGAAAACAAGTTAAGAGAACTTGATAAGCTATTTCTTGAAGCGCTTTTAAACTCAAACACTTAAATAAGTGTTTATGTCATAAGTAAGCCCACATAAGCTATTTCAAATACCCCTTTGATATAAAATGCTTTTTGAAAATTTGATTTTCAAAGCACCCGGCATTATGACTTGCCAACAATGATAAATTTTTTCTTCTTTGGCAAGTCTATTCATGTGTAAATCATGTTACTACCAGATTATATTTTAATGATAAACACAGAGTAAGAAAAAAAAGTACCACCTTAGTTCTACTCTTCCATCGGCGAAAAGGAGTACAAGGCCAACACCGGAGGGTCCGTAAAATGTTGATGCCCAACAACAGGAAGAGGAATGAAACTTCTTCTTGTTAAGCACCTTTTTAACTCCCTAAAACATACGAAAAAGTGCCATCGGAACCATAAGCTAAATGTTCTTATTATTCATGACTCCTGAATATGACCGAAGTAAATCACGGATTACCTGAACAGCATGCACTAATGAATAGACATATAAAGCTTTCTCTGAACAAAGCAGAATGTGCAACTGCTTTGTTGTTGCATTCTCAATATGATTCGCGTCACTCAAGTCTAGTCCATCTTTTGTAATTGATCCTGTTAATTGTCCACTTTGTCCATCTGTATATCAAAATAGAATTACTTTTACTCTTTTCAATAATCTCATTTACATCTATCAAGACAGTATTGAACTATTGATCCGTAACAGAATAATCATGTTGATCATTATTGATAAAATTTAAAAAATTAATCAGTGTTAAACTTTGCAGAACCCTTACCAAACACCTGCATAAATAGAGCTTTAGAGGGCTTCTTAGGATGAACAGTTCCTGTGCCCATCATGTTACCAGTTTCATTATCAAGTGCCAGAACAGATGAATCTTTTGTTCCAACCGCTAAAATGTTTTTATCAAAACCATTCAAACTACATGTTAGGAACTGCAGCGAGACGATACCAGCAGAAATTTCACTTGAAATGTGTTTCTGATATAACAAAGTTAGGTCATCCATGTTAAAAACTGAAACCTGTAACAAATTGGATTAACATAAATTAGTACGCAAACTGAAACCTGTAAAAAGAATACGAAATAGTGAGCTAAAGCATTTTTTGGAATATATTGTATGAAAAAACACAAGAAAATTTTCTCACATGCCCTTGATCGGAACCAACAGCAAGATGCTTTGAGCTATGGTCTATGTTCACGGAAATTATGGCACCATTAATCTTTACAATTTTCACACTTTGGATAATATGATCAGTTCCTTTCTTTGAACCACCTGGAAAAAAAGGTATGAAAATGGAAGTCAATATTAATTCAAATATAATTATGCCTGCATTTTGATAACTAAGCAAAAGTCATATGCTATGTGAGACATACTAAAGATGTTGGTGGCATATGGTTCAGGTTTGAATCTAAAGACGCGAACCTGCAAATCATGTTTATGTTATACATAAATACATCCTATAAATAATTAAGATAAGGTAACTATCACATTGTATTAAATACAAAATCGAAGGAACCTCACCGTTCCACTCTGGTCACCGGAAACAAGAAGAGGAGAGTTGATATCAAAGTACAGTGTTGTCAAGGGTATACCACTTAATGAAAAGTCATTTTCACTCTGCATTAAGGCGGATGAAATAAATAAGAAAAATAATCACATGAACTTTTGTATTGAACTTCCGACGACATTTATAAATTCCTTTACCAATCAACTTGAGATCATGGGACGATATTATTACCTGTTGTTTTAATTGCAAAATTGGGGTGAAAAGGGGGCATGAAGCATCCCAGAAGTTTACAGCTCCATTGTTATGTCCAGTAATATACAAGTTTTGAACTTTTGAAAATCCAGAAAATTTAGCAGAACTTAGGTTCATCCCATCCTTTTGATTAGTTTCCACAGGAACAAAAAGTGGATGATTTTTCACCAGCTGCTTGTAATACTAAGTGTTCAGAGAAATAAGAAATAAGCCGAATCAATACATTTAAATAGAAAGAGATTGCAAACAGAATGGACAAAGTAGAGTGAAACTATAGTTTCATAACTCTATTACCTCATCATCAGAATAAAACATATTGGTATTATTGGTAATGAATTTTGCAGTTGTGATGCTTGAATCTGCCAGTGGTAACTTCGCAGTCACGTCCTTTGGAAGTGAAGGTGTTGACTTAGATTGGCATTGTAGGAGATACCTTTCGATAAAAGTATCATCATATAGATGTATATGACCTGACTTTCCAAGCACAAGGAAAGTGTCTTGTTTTTGCTTGCCTTGCTCAGTTGAGGTTGATATGATCTCCATGTCAACACAGCTTTCCGACAAAAGAAGTCCCAACTTAATCGTGCGAGATTCCGTTTGCTCATTCAGTAACACTACCTGCTTTACATGATCAAATAAGTGAGTATGATCTAGTTGCAATCGTGATCTCATGTATACCTTGAAGGCGCAGAAAAGACACGGAAAATTCTTTTTTACATCTCATTTACCTTAAAGAGAAAGTTGTTAAAGTGAAAAATATCGCATACTAATTAAAGTAGTTAATTTTTACCTAGCTCAAGTTCATTAAACCAAGTAAGATCACATATAAACCTTGAGAAAATCACAATTTTATGTAAGTGGTAGTAGGTGAACTTGAATTCTGGCTTAATTTCTTTCAGAAAAAGACTATCATAGGTAATTAATGTCATTATACATGTAGATATTGATCAGTGTTTTCAATTGAAGATCGCAGAAAATATTAGTATGTTCGAATTCTGCTATGCAACAATGCTATAGCGTTGCTATAGCCGTTATTTCACAATATTTTGTACTAATCAGCGTATCATAGGAAAATAGATAGAGATCTGTTCAAATCTCACTATGGAATAGCGCTATAGCTGCTATTTAACAACACTGATTCTGATACATAAATACTCGGTTGAAATTATCCTGAAAGATGATATTTTGTTAAATGAATTGAGCTAAACATTCAAATACCTGTAACAAGTTTGAACTTGCATAATCAGAAGTTCCCATGACATATAATCGACTAGCCTTTCCTCTGGCATAAAGCCATTTTATTGATCCTATGGGAATTTTCTCTGACTTGTATCCCAAGTTAAGTTTGAGCAAAGGAGTGCTCTGACTACTATAATAATCAGATGCAGAAGAGCCATTTCCTGTATTTAGAGAAGGGACGCTCCAAATGAAGATCTCTCCGTTGCTGTATCCAACAACTACTTTACTTCCAAAAGGACAGGCCCAACATGCAGAAGTCACTTTCTTTGTTTCATTATGCAGTGATTGCGACATATTTCCACCAGTTCTGAAAACAGTCCTGCTTTCCTGAATATCCCATAATATTATTTGGCCGTTTCGAAAGATTACGAGAACCCTGCAAAGGAACACAATAGAACACAAGTTTGTATTACAAAATAAATGATCAATAAGAAAAGGAACCGAATAAGTTAGATAAAAACATCGAAAAATAATGCTGTGTTTACGAAGATTACCTCTTACTTTCAGCTGTTGGTTGAGGCAGTATATGCATCACATTAGTATCATCAGATACTTCAGAATTCCCTATACAATGATTATTATGGAACTTCAAATGATAAGAAGGTGCTTGATCATATTAAATATCAACATTAGGTATACTCATTACATGTTTTTTCATATCCAAAATTGTGTCTAAAGATTGATATGTCACGCGCGAAAAGAAAAGGAAAAAAGAAGGTTAAAAGATGTATCTCACCATAGGAAGCAGAGAAGGGTATGGTGTATTTCATCCGAACTATATGCCATGGATTTTGCTCAAGCTCCAAAACTGATATATTACCATTAGAATGTCCAATATACCTATCAACACAGATACATGTTGATAGCTTTAGGAGGTATTTCAAAAACTGATTTCATGCTAACTAGTTTCAAAGTTGATATTTTATACTTACATATAGAGGCTATGTTGAATGACTGCAAAACAAGTGATTTCTTCTTTAGCAACATATACATCAGACAATGTTTTCTTCTCTATGTCCCAAACCTAAATGTGCAATTTCTTTAGGACAACAATTGAAAAAAAAGGAATAACAACATTGTGAATCTTAGTAATGGAATAAAATATTGTAAATGTAAATAAGTCCATATGTAAACTTGCCTCAATATGATTATTGGAAGTGACATTTAAAAGGATGCCCTGGTTCTGGATGAACTGCATGCATAAAATAACATAGTGTTGTGAGTGTTTAGGCACACTGATATTCATAAACAAAGGAACATTGTCCACAACAAGGGGAAAATCTATGAAGCACTGACACAGGCATGAGACACGACATTAACATTGACATGTCAACAAAAGTAATATTTTAAGAAAATGAAATAATCGAATGTAATCACATGTGTCATGTTGGTGTCGGACATTGACACATGTTTGACACCAGACACGTCTTTAATGTGAAGTGTCGGTACTATTGGTCATGAAAAGGAAAGTGGCACATAACCTGTAAAAACTTGCTAGGTAGAGGCTCACTAGAATCAAGCAGAGCTTGTGCATTATCTTTTCCATATAGTTTAATCCGGCCATCCCTTTTTAATAAAAGAAAACAAAATCAGTTTCAAGCATATCTGAAAACACTAAATTCAATGATCATAACATCATGATAATACAAATTTGATAAGATAGCCACAACTAGTAAGAGTAGTATATTACATCAAGATACTATAATGATAATTTATGTGACTTATTGTATAGTTTAACATAGTATAGTTTAATCAAACACTCAAGACATGTCAAAGGGAACATACTTTGTAGAAAGAGCCAGTATCTTCTGAATGGAGTCATAGGCAAACTTGGTACCACCTGATGGTATCCCTTGATGAAATACAACTCGTGGATCTACATCACTAGCCTTTAATCCTTCTATTGTATTTCCACCAGGCTGCATTAAAATTCACTTATTCATTTTCTTTTGTTGCATGTTATTCTATCATAAGAGATAATAACAGGTAAAAAATTTGAATTATTTAATTGTTCGTAGAGGTCACGAGTTCAAATCCTAAAAATAGTCCTAATACTTGTTGAAACAAAACTGCATACATCTAACCCCATCTAGTGAGAGTCTCGTGCACCACGTCTCATATGGTCGCATCTTTGACAAAAGTGCCAACTAAATCTTTTTGGCCTAATTCTAATTTTATGAAATATTATTATTTTATTAAACGTGTTTATATGTTTGTTTTTTTTTTAAATTGATTGGCTTGCCCTCACTCTCTTTTCTTTTCTTACAATAGTGGCAAAGTGGTTCAAACTTATGACATCATGCAAACAAAGTTAGTCCAATTCTAGTGGCTCAAGTTTGTTTCATTCTTCACCATCAATTAACAAACAGAATATATTCATTCTCAATATAAGTTGAAAAATAAAATAAAAACATATATTTTTGAGCACAAGATAACAACAGTTGCAGCTCCACCGAACCTTGTGATGTGTCTTGGGTACTGGATTCTAGTGTTAGTGCCGTAGTGGGCTAACTAACATTAGTAACATCTAAAATGGGCCCACAAACCATACAATCGACTCTTATCGAGATAGACTATACGCGATAATATTTTATCATAAATCATATTTCAATCAAACTCATTAATTTTTAAATATGTTTTAATAGTTTTTCTTATAGTTTTTTTTACATCTTCTTCGATGTGTCTGATTAATATTTTCCATCAACAAATTATCCTCCATCTCATATATTTTCCATCCAAAATCACATATTTATATTTTGGGGCACTTGTTAAGGGATTATAAAAGGAAATATTCTCTTGAAAATTGTGTATTCTACTCTTTGAAAGTAAAAAAATGTTCTTTTTAATGCAAAATTTGACTTTTCTTTCTACTTTCAGTTTCTTAACCAGTGTTCCGGAGACACCGGTTAACAACACCCTTATATTTTCTACCTTATAAAATGGGCCCACAAACCATGACCAAACATTAACAAATTCAGAGTCTCTGACCTTGGCTGGGTCCACACTTCATAGAATAAGGAACACGCAAAGACTTAGTCATTAAATGTAACCGACCAAATCACAACGTTCATGTTCTTTCAAACTAGATAGTAGATAACAATAACATAATGTCATGTTTCTTTTTCCCTTTTTCTCAGATCAGAACCAAGTAAGTAGTTTATTCGGTTAATTTGTTTCTTCTTTATGTCTTATCCGTTTTTTTTTCTTCCAAAGAAGCAAAAATCTTCATCAGAAAATTACTTGGTAAACTAACAAAAATTGCTCTACTTCTCTAATCTGGCACAACAATGTACAACTGAATTTGGATTTAGATCAAGCGAAGTTCCCCAATACACAGTCAACACACATCGACTGTCTTATTTTGATCAGATGATTTAAATTTTAAGTTTAAATTTAATTTAATTATTTAATCTAAATTTTGTGCTTAAAATTTGCGTCATCTAATCTTGATCGAATCGTCTATGTGTGATTGATTGTATTGAAATCACAACCTTATTACTACACTCAACACGGGTCCAACTAAACATACCTGGCTACTGGGTTACACCAAGTGATGTGGCATATATATTTACTAAATTTACTTTGAATGATTATAATTAACAATTACCACACGAATGCTGACAAAAATATTTCTAAGTATGATACATACTTTTGAATGCATATAAATCAACCGACCAAACAAAATTTCATTTTCTTTTTCTAAATGATTCCGCACTATAGAAATGCAACATCATTCGAATTATATTAAAAATTCAGACAAAAAACAGAATTGCATATTGAAAAAAGAACCGGTAATATGAAACACAAATAACATAATTGATGCAACCACCTTTGTTTGACACTCACATATGTAGAACACATCTTTGATTAGAATATTAGTATAATATAATCCTGTTTAAGTATCAATATCCTCAATTAAAAAAAAAGATATCCATTTTCAAAGCATTGTTAATGTTTGAGTCATAGAAGTTGAATGAGAAGTATACGTTAAAGTAAAACATGAAATTGAATACCAAGATCCGGAGTATAGTAAATAACAACCATAAAGCTAAGTAACCACATGACTTTTAACGTTATTTTTTTGCAGAAAACAAAACCGAAAATCTTAAGTTGAGAAATATGAATAAAGGAAATCCAGATTCATCAGAAAATTTGAATATGATTGAAGCAAAATGAAGAAAAAGATGATGAAAGAAATTAAGGAAGAAATTGAATTTACCTTCTTAATGGAAGCTTTCTCAACGAGTTTCTTGACAAACATTTGTGAGGATCAGAGGTATTGAAATTGAACAACTGAAAAGGTTGTTTGTTTGTTTAGTACAAGGAGCAGTTCAATTCAGTTTCTTTTGTTTTGTGATGGTTACTTTGGGGTGTGAGAAGAGACAATTGTATCTAACTCGTTTATTTATTTATAATATATGCTTTCTGATACATACAAAGGGTACATTTAAGATCAACTAAGGTTACTCATTGCTAGTAATTGGATATATGTACTGATCATGGGTTTCATAAATAAATTTAATATTTATTAATTACCAACTTATCTTCAAGTATCACATCTCATCGTATCAATCACAAAGTACACTAGTACATGGTAAAGATTATTGGCCAAAATGTATACAAGGTAACATTCAAAATTAAATACTAAAACTAATAACTAAACTATACCGATACGACATTATTTCGAATAAATCTAAACTCATTTTTCTTAAAAGAAGTCTTTAAGCTCGAGCATTATGAATAGAAATATATGGCTGAAACGGAAGACTCTATTAAAGATGATCGACCAAATTTTTAAATAGTTACCGGTTATAGAAAAGCGGATTGATATCTCGCGGCGTGTTTAGTATATATATTTTTACTTATTTGTTAGAAGAAGGGCTTAAGATCCCATACTAAAATTTTTAGTATGAGATCTCAAACCCTTCTAACAAACAAACCCTAAAATTGTATTTTTATTTTAATGTAATACACATGCATACCATTGTAGTCTAGTGCAAGTAATATACCGAGGGTGTACGAGTATTGTAAATTTTGGAATACCAATTTGATTCCTAATGCTAAAAAATTGAAACACATGTCCTTTTATAATATATATTATTCATTTTTATCTTTATAAAATGTCGTATTATTGAAACAATTTATTTATAATTATGTTTTATGTAGAAGTTAAACATTTTCAATGACACAATAAACTTATATTCGGATTAAGATACCATAATTAGGTTGATATGAGTGAATCAGATTTAAATCTTTTGACCAATGTATCAAATTCGAGTTTTATGATGAAAAATTATAATTGGACCGAAGATTCACTAAAGGTAGTCAACTAGATTATTATGATAAGATTATGATTAGTTATGGATAAGTTAGTGTATACTTTACACCAATAATAATATAATTACCAAAAATATTTGGAAAATCTTTTACTTTCTTCATTTCTTAAGTCTTAATTAACACTTGTAGCAGTTTTTTTTAAAATTAATTAGTTGCAGTTGATAAGATTTGTCCAAAAGACAAATATTTGACCGCGTTAATCTCACCATCTTCACTTTTTGTGATCAAGAAAAGCCGGACTTTATTATAAAAAATATCAATGAAGATTTAGAAAAATTAATACTAATATGATTGTATTGTTGTAGCGTTTTCCTTGGACAAGTTGGATAATAGCACGTATCATTTTGTGATAGTAACATGTAGGACCCCGGGTATATTATTGTAAGGTATTTGGCACCACCTAAAGGAGTTTGCTTCATGAACTTGAATTTTCCTTTTTAAATTTTTGTGACTTTATCATCTTTAAATTACTTTCATCATCAACCATTTCAATCATATGAATTTTTTAAAAAGGAATGATATATATTTTAAAAATATATAAAACCACTTCAATGATATCTAGATTTAGCAAAAGGAAAATATAAACGTCAAGCAACCCTTGATACCACGACCAAGAAAAACAATCTTATTAAACATGTAATGACCCCTTTTTTTGTGATTAAAAGTAATGAGCCCTTAATTACAATAACTAACCCAAGGTATCCAATTTTCAAAGAGAATATCCAATGTCAAATTTGGAGATTTATTTGTAACAGAGTCTCTGCACGGTCAAAAGTGTCTATAGAGTTTGTGTAGTCTTATTGATTGGGAGGAATGGGAGGTGGCATGTCATTGACAAAAGTTGTGTGGTCTTTGCAATTTTTCCTATAAGTGAAAATTTTTACGTGGAGATTAGGAAATAAGATTTTTTGTAGCCAACTTTTCAATGCAATCATTGTATTTTTTTGAGGGAAACGCAATCATTGTATTATTAATCGTTTGATCTTCATCAAACATCTCAACGAAAAAAGATTTATTTTTTTATCTATAATTCTGATCTTAAATCAAGACCATTTGATCATGATGAGACGATCGAAGACGAGTAAAGGCGGTAAATTATTGTCTACAATCAGTAAGGAATATTAGGGAGGAATCGTTTATGCCTTAAGGAATATGAAGTAGCAAAGATGTGGTTTCTCTTGTTTGTCAATTAGATAACGAATCAATCAGACATATCTTTGTAGTTTGCAAGTGAAATATATCTTTGTAGTTTGCAAGTGAAGTATTAACTAAAAGAATATGTTAGAGATACTCATGATGGATGCGGAAGGTTTCGATGATGCTCATAATTGAAAATGAAGTAACTTATCTTCTTCTTAGTCCAAAAGTGTACTTTAGATAATAAATTCACAACTATTTGTATTGCCCACGGTAAAGTTTGAATGTATGGCGGATGCATTCATATGAGATTGGGGCACATGCCCCCACAAAGTAAAAAAAAGTTTAAAAATGTCTTTTAATTTAAATTTGTTCCCGTAAACAAATAATTGATACATGTATAAATAAAGTTTTCTTCTAATTAAATGTAAAATGTTATAAAACATAATAAATGAGTACCGATAGAGAGATGATCATAAGTGACGATTAAATAATCATTAAATTGAGTTTACATAATACATTTAAATTAAGTTTATATATACCTATCTAAAATAAGATTATATAGAATCATTAAACAAGTTTGAAGAAGTTAAAACAAATTTCAGTAATTATGAACACTCAAATCCGCTTTACATAATCTCATGACCTACTTAAGCTGAGTTTAAGTATGTACACTTAAACTCAACTTACTTAAACTGAATTTTAGAAGAGGAAGAACAATAAAAAGGGATTTAAGTAAACTAAAAAAAAAAAAGGATGTTGCTCTTCTAACCTCTGAATTTGCTCTTTAACCTCTCGTAAATACCAAAATACCTCCTATTTACTGGTTAACTGATCACCGTCGCCACCGCCGTGGTGTCTCACTCTCTCATCTCAGGTCAGTACCACCCGCTTCCATTGTTGTTCCGATGTTACAGGAATTGTTTCTATGTTGTTTAACCTCTGAATTTGTTTGTATGTTACAGGAATTGTTTGTAACAAAATGTTGCGTAGGGCATTGTTGTCCAAAATCATTCCAAATGTTTCACTTTTCCAATTCAATCAACAGGCATGTAACTGACAATTAGATTATTAGTATTGTTTTTGAACAAATTTGCTTATCTTTGTTGGAAATTATATGCAGAGAGGATTGCATAGCAGGAACAAGAAAGCTATGGAGTTTATTGCCAAAGGATGGAATGCTTTGAAGGAAGTTGATAGAGTCATTGATTATTGTGAGCTCAATGATAGGCGTCTCATCCCTCTTCTTAACGTAATCACTGCTACCATTTCTCTATTTTAAGATTTTATACGACAGAACAATACATAGATAGACCATTGCTTATTTGAGGTTTTTAAATAGACAGCAAAGGAGAATTTTGAGCTTGCTTTGGAGGCTGACAACTCCAATACTCATGCTAGGTATTGGCTGTCCAGATTGCATATGAAATACCATGTTCCTGGCGCAAATAAGGCTGTGTAAGTCGACTCTTTTGTCCTTCGTTATGTTTTGTTTCTTCATGCTGTGCCTATTTTCCATCAAAGAAATGCATATATACTATGCCAAGAACATACCTATAAATTTATTATCATTTCTTGTGGAAAGACAGACATATTAGCTGTATGTTTAAATAATTTGATTCGCTTGTTTCAGTTTCGTAGTATCAATGTTATCTATACTTATCTAAATTTCAGTTTCAAAATCCATGTTTCGAAATTTAAATTTGGGAAAGAACTGTGTTGTCTAGGGCAAATTTGAACAGAAAATAGGTCCGTCAAAAAACTAGTAGTTACTTTTGGGGTTTCTTTATAATATGGTATTGATGATTATTATTTTATCATCCAAATCATTACATGTTGTTTCTGCTTTGCTATGAAATTGCTTGTGTGGGTCTTCTTTATGATGTGAACTCAGCTGAGTAGCTATCCACAAGAATGGCAAAGCAAACATTAGACTTTAAATGGAAAGGAATGCTTCAATACACTATAAAACTCATTTTTTTGAAGTATGATGAAGTAGCTGTTTACAACACAATTTATTTTTCTTTTTGTCACCAATGACTTTCATATTAGTTTTGTGGTTTGATTTTTTCCCCTTTTTTCCTTGGCAACAGAGCGGCAGCATTATTGGTAGAAGCAGCAGATATGGGTGATGCTGATGCACAGTATGCATTGGGTTGTCATTTAAGAGTAGAGGTGAGGCTACTCTACACCTTATATTGTTAGAATTCGTTTAAGTATATTATAGCCAAATATAAAGATTTAGAGTCAATCGCTTGAACCATTATTCATCCATGCCTCCTCAAATTACTATTTGCAGATTTATTTATTGTAGATTTAGATTGTATTTTAACTTTTTGTGGTTAACGAATGAGGTATATGACCTTGGGGAGGAGAATGATTGGCTAACCTGCATACAAAATGGCCAGGGTCGGATATTATGTGGTTCCCTTGTTTTTATTGTCTTGCCCGATCATATTTTTGCAATTACATTTGATTTCTAAGGTTTACTTGAGTAGGATACTTCTGCTATGTAATCTTGTTCTCCCTTTCTTCATTTTTTTTATGTTTCATAACTGGATACATTAGGAAGTATGAAGATCCCAAGTTTTTGTTAGATTTTTTTAACTGAAATGTTTTAATATATATATTTTTGGAGACAGAATGAGGATATCCATTCAGATCAACAAGCTTTTTATTATTTGGAGAAAGCTGTGGATCAGGTTTGTTACCTTATGTGAGTTAGATCTTGTCACAATTTCAAATGCATCGCAATACCTTATTGTGTATGTTATATGTTTCAGTTGCATCCAGAAGCTCTTTACCTTTTGGGTGCTGTATATTTGACTGGCGATTGTGTTAAGAAAGATATTGCTTCGGCGTTGTGGTGTTTCCATAGGGCATCAGAGAAGGTAGTATATCAATTAATCAAATTTAAAGAACTAATTTTCCTTAAAACCTTGATTTGTGTATTAAACATTTTTTTATTATTTATGGACAAAATGTCTATTCGTACTTTTTTACGTGTGGTGAGTAGAATGAGTTCAGCATATATTGTATGTCATTATTTTATGCTGTTATGAAATCCTGTTTGCACTCGCTCTTAAAGTGAGTACATTATCGCACCTGACAGTTTTCGCATGGGATGGAGTATTTATAGTTTTATACCTTCATGAAAAGATTAGAAGAAGTGTTTCATGAGATATGAACCTTTAGTCTCTAGAGTTTCATTGATTACTCATACGCTGATTCCCAGAAGTTAAAGTTTTTCAAAGTTGCCCTTTTAATCCAATTTTTCTTTCGAAACTTATACCGGTTTACTGAAAGCTAATGTAAGTTGAATTAAATGTGATTTTATTTAAACTATAATGTTCGACGTTTGTTGCAACTCAACAAAGAATCATATTCTAAAATTACTGGCCCAACAAGAAATAGCCCTAGCATGAGAATTTTAATAAAGGTTCAGTATGCATGGAGGCCTTGAAAGGTAGCATTTTTGCTATTGGCCTAGTGGCCAACACACACTCAAATAAACACACACGGGGATGGGGGAATGTGGTTACCTGGGTTATCTTGAAAGGCAACATTTGGTCAGGAGCTTTTAAGCATGGTTTATACTCGTGATTTATAGCATGCAGTCAGGGAGGATGTAATATTGAATCTTGATGACCCTTTAGCCGAATCATAATTAAAGGAGGAAGTATTTTGTTAAATGTGTATAAATATATATTTCTCATGATCATGTTTTACCTAGCTAAAGACAACACATTTATTTACTTTTGTTAATTTATAAAATTTTCTGATATTCCATTTATTTACACATGAAAATGTTCGATTATTATAAAGAAAACTTATCTTAATCTACCCGAGTTTAATCGAATATATTTATTGCTTTCTTCTCGTTCACAAGTGCGAACAAGATTAACTCTTAGTTGCTTGTTCAGAGATTTTGTCTTGGTTTTTTTAATTTATTCCATGTATTTGTAGGGACATGCTGGGGCAGCTATTGCATATGGATCTCTTCTTCTTAAAGGTCAGCTGGTGTTCTTCATTTAATTTAGGATTTGGTATGCACTGTTTGTGTAGAAAAGTTTAACCATGCATCCAATCCCATCCCCACTTCCTTTCAAGCTGCACTTCGTTATATAGTATATTACTGATGCTAAGACCATATTTTCATAACAAGTAAATATTCAGAAACTATAGGCACTTAGCTCTCTGTAATGCCTACTAGTACACCATTTAAAAGGTAGTTTTCTGCAAAAGATGTCTTTTATTGATTATGAAGCAGTCAGAATCGAGATCCTACCCAAGACCGGGAAGGGGGCACAAGATCGTAACACGGATCATAAGATCTTACTAATTTCACAAGTTAGAAGTTTACACGTTTTTAATAGAAAAAGTTAGATTAGAAAATGCATGCCTTATATAGGTAAACGTGAGAATACAAAAGGTATCCCTGTAAAAGCGAATACAAAATGTTTGCTTCATTTTTATCAGAAAACACGTTTTTAGGGTTTTTTAAGTTTTAACCCAACTCTGCATTTTTTGTAGAACCAGGCCGCATGTTCCCGACCGCATGCATCTTTTTCATTGAATCGCTAGAATAGTACAGTCCAACCGATTTTACGGCTTGTGGGCAATTCTTCTGTGCCCAAACCATTTTCAATTTTTGCCTCGCCAGAGCTCACTCAGAGGCAGAAATATCATGTTCCCGTACATGCATTCACCTTAAGAAAAAAAGGGCATCCTGGTGCACTAAAGCTCCTGCATACGCAGGGTCCAGGAAAGGGTTCCACCAATTTGGTGCATTGTACGCGGTCTTACCCTGTTTTTTACACATGCGCCTGTTTCCAGGACACACATTCAGCTTAAGAACATGTAATAGGCATCAATAGCTTTAGGTGCTGGCTTGTTTGTACTATAGAGGAAAGTAATGTCAAATAGGTTGACACACAAATCTGACTACTTGATTGTGATTGCTGAAAGTAAAACAGATAAAGTGTCAATAGATAAAGCCGAAACCAAACATTTTCGGCAAATTATTGAATGCTTTGCACAATGGGTGTATTTGTGCAGAAGTTCAATTACACTTTACAACAGACCTTCCTAGTGGAGTTAGAGATGATTCACCAAACTTTTTAAAACTTAAAAGTCATGATGATGGATAGAAAAGTTGCATGTATATCTCGAGTTTTCTATATAATTCACCTAAAGAACATGCAATAGACATCAATAGCTTAGGTGCTGGCTTATTTGTACTATAGAGCAAAGTAATTTCAAATAGGTTAAGATGTAGCAAAGTTGAAACAATTCCTGATCAGATTAAGTAAGCCACAACCAGAAATGGAGTTAAACAGGCATGGTAACAGTAGTCTATGAATTAATCTAGAGATTCTAGACTAATGTAACAATCTTGTTGATAAATAGAAGTTCTAGCATTTTCGTTAATGACTTTCTTGTTTCACATTCTTCGTAACACAGAAATATTTATTAGCTTGCGTTTAGGTAACACAAGCAATTGACTGAATTACCCTTTAATTCCAGCACTGCTTTCTCTGATATTCAAGCTCTTGTTATTTTTCTCATTCTTTAATCAAAAGCCATAACTTGAACAGTCTCAAACTAAGGATTGCTCCTATAACTTCTAACTAAATCATGTTTAGGAATTATTTTAGACAGGGAACAAGACACATTAATACCAATAGGCCTTAAAATAAACAATCTTTATTGGCTTTAGATGGCTTGCTTCACTGTACTTTTATGTTTTCTGGCTGATTCTGGTGGGTTGCTTGCATCGTTAGGATGTCCTATTTAAAGTCTGATATTAATCAAAGAAAGGATATTGTGCCTCAGGTGTCAAAATACCAGAATCATTAACAAAGTTCAAGAGAGGTTCGGCTGCTCAAATGCGAGGTAAGAAGAAAGAAAGTGTTTCAATTGATCCAGTAGAGATGGCAAAAGAAAAATTTCAGATAGCTGCAAAAGCAGGCTGTGATCTTGGATTCAAATGGCTTGCAAGGTTAGAGGAGGAAGAGAAGCGGTTACTCACGCAAGATTATTAAGATTACTCGATATCCTATTCCCGCATAATTTTATTTATTTGTTGGTCAATATCGACAAACAGTAGAGTATACATTATGTGTAATAGCCAGCCATTCTTGCAAGTATATGGTGACAGATAAGGGCCTTGTCTGTTTTTCTGTATAAAAACCAGTTGCACAAGCCATTTTAGATGCACCAATCAATAAAACTGTAATTTTCTGCAATTTATCTTCAATAGCAAATTGTGTCTTTACATTATGTTTTCTATTAGTTAACCTTTGTTCACCTCAACTAACCCTCTTACTGGTAGTTAAAAAACTTATAGTTGAGGGACTAAGTTAATTTCTAAAGAGAATCATGCATTATTGATTAAAAACTAGTCCATCATAACAATATCTCTTTATTCTAGTAATTGATACTGTATTTGATAGTAATTGATTCAAGCCCCTTATCTCATATACAACTCATTATCTTTGTCCCAAATTATAAGCCAAAAATGAAAAAAATAACCAAAACAATATTGTCCTAAAGAATCTCATCACACAGCTGTGAACAGAATTTTCAAATACTTGATAGGTACATAGATCTTGGCCTTTGGTACAATAAGTGTTCACATTTTGAACTTGTAGGTTAGGGTGATGCTGACTATGTTGGAAATAAACTTGAAAGAAAAAGCACAAGTGGTTCACCCCTTCGAAATAAACTTGAAAGAAAAAGCACAAGTGTTCACCCCTTTATAATCGTCTCTGTGCTTCATGTCTGTTTTATTTTAGTTGGTTAGCAACCTACACCTACTTGCTTTTGACAAAAATACCCATTTACCATTATATGCAAACGAATTTTAAATTGGAGGGTAGTTTTGTAAATTTAATTAAATAAAAAATAATAATTTTTGTTCTTCCTGAAAGTACATATAACAACCTTAGTTATATCCTTGTAAAAAACGTTAGTTCTACTTGCCATATGCCACTGCCTTATTGTCATTAAATTACTGAAGTTTTCTATTTTTTTTGTTCTTCCAGATGAAGCTACTAAAGTTTTTTTATTTTATTTGAACTAGACACTAATATTGACCCAAAACAAGTACACTAGCCACTGGGCGACACTTTAATCTTGGGTGAAAAATCATGGGCGAATATTAGAAGTATGCGAGCAGTTTTTATTCTCTTTTAAGACTTGTTTGGTTTAAAGGTGAATTTTTCGAAGAGTCTTTTGGTGGGGGTAAATGTTCAAGGTTCTTGGTTAGCTGAAGCAGCGTTGGTTTTGAACCGTAAGGTTGGAACTATTCTATTTATGTACCTTGGTTTGCCTATTGGTGGCAATGCTCGTCGATTGGCTTTTCGGGATCATTAGGTGGTCGTCTGATTCTGCTGAAGTTTGTCCTGTCCTCGTTTCCTGTTTATGCTCTTTCTTTTTTCAAGGCTCCGTCAAGTATCGTTTCCTCTATTGAATCTATTTTTAATATTTTTTTGGGGGGTGGGTGGGTGTAGACCACAGGAAAATATCTTGGAATGATTGGTAAACTATTTGTCGGAGTACAGAGGTTGGCAATAAGGAGAATTAGAGACTTTATTACTCCCTTAGCCTCTTAAAAAAAAAGTACACTAGCCACTAAAAAATAATAATATTTGGAACCAATTTATATGAGTTTCGATTTTGTTTATTTATTATTTCATCATATTTTAATAAATTTACAATTTTAATTTATGAAAATTCTCTAAAAATTTGTACAATTGTTCGTACTACTTTTTTACTCAACTACTATTCTTTTTTTGACAAATGGTTCGTCCTATGTACATTTTATCATACTTTACGCTGTAAGATTTTCTTTGACGCAAGGGTAAGATAATATTGACCGTAGTGGAAGGTAACAATTGACATTTATTTTCGGGGTCCCCAATTGTTGATTAAAACGTTTAATCAGGAAAAAGAACGTGAGCTTCACTCGTGTGTTACTTTTTGGAAGAAAAAAGGTGTTTCGGTTGAAACAACTTGTACGATATGTAACTGAAATTATCATTTCAATATATAAAAGAAAAAGAGTTCATTTAACAGGTGCCATTTAGGGTGGGAGACCACGTTAGGTCTCCTACCGTGAGAGACCCTTTTTTTTTTTTTGAGGATAATTTTCTTTTTTGGACAGCTTAAATTACTTGATTTTGCAGGTGATGTAGATTGGCTACCTAGTGTAGAAGGTAAAAAAGGATATAAATAATTGTTATTTGAAGAAATGTATCCACTGTTTCTCCATCGTTTGGTACCTGAAACAATACATCCCTCCCAAATAGAAACAAAGTACACTTGGTTGTGTTGTGATAGTGAGTTCGTACTTCGTATTGCTACGCCTTGCTTTCATTAGGATGTGAAGTTGGAGATCTGAAACCAAAACGTTTATTGAGTTCGGAGGAGTAGTGAAGAAACCTTTCAAAACCATTGAGTTCATCACTCCCAAACCATTGTTATTAAAAAAACTCAAGCTCTTCAAATAACAAGAGGCTTGTTTATCAGATTTTCTGTTTTTTAATTTCAATTACTTTTTACTTTTCTAACAGCCAGTAGGATGTCAATCCAAATAATCATCGGCAACTTTTAGTCTC
>Ga0228710_1003419_pt1 | contig 25272 bp, 18 predicted proteins | sample MedpolnodulmetaG_FD_177995 | JGI IMG/M metagenome (GOLD analysis project Ga0228710, IMG submission 177995) | Root nodule microbial communities from Medicago polymorpha collected in Santa Monica, California, United States - pink nodules | ecosystem: Host-associated > Plants > Roots > Nodule...
CTCGGAACCAAACATGAGGTATTTTAAAATACCTCTCTGCCGAATTTTTCACTGAAACGTCAAAGATCGATCAGGGTCAAATGATGTGTGTCAGTGGTATCTTAGGTCAAAAATTGGGGTATGACAGATATCAATGAACTAATATCCTCACCTTATACTACTCATCCAATCGTAAAATTTCAGCTTTGAACTGTTCAATCTTAAGATCCATAGATCTCCGCAAATAACTTTTCTTCTTTCTCCTTCTACTACTTGACTCATTACTGCAATTTCTTAGATTTGGTTGGGGTCGAGTAAAGAGGAATTGATAGAGGGAGAGAGGTCGAGTGGAGTTAGAAGGGTGTATACATCTTCATCAAAATCTCTCTCTGGTTGTGACTTGGTGAGGCTTGTGGTGATTTTTGTTTTGTGTTCTCCGGGGACTAGAACTCGCCGGTGGTGAGAGACTCATTGAATGAGACTACTCCTGCGAGCCAAAAGAAGAAGAGGAAAGAAGAAGAGGAACAAAAAATTGAGCTTGATTTGTTGCTTCTGTCAACGACAACAACAACGACAGAAGCGAAGAGTGCTATAGGGAGGAGTTTGTTAGAAGAGTGAGTAGTTGGTTGGGGGTGTGAGGAAGAATTAGGGAGGAGATATTAGCAGGGAATGAAGCAAAGGTGAGTAGCGCGCAGGTGGTGGTGGAGAGTAGTTTTGGATTTTAAAAAAATTGTGATGATTAGATATAAAGGTTTTGGTTGATTTGGTTTAGGGAGATTGAGAAATTGTGTTGTTTTGATTGAAAGGGATGTTTTTTAATGGAAAAATTGGTTATTGATTGAGTTATGATATTAATTATGTTTATAGATTTGATGAAGATGATGATGAAAAATATTTTTTTCCTGGGTTGGTGTGTTGTTGATGATGAAGATCATGACAAAGATGATGGAAGGAGAAGGAAGAAGATGAATAATATAAACCCTACAGATTTTTTGAATTTTTTTAACAGAAGGGACCAAAACAGGTAACAGAGATAAAGATAAAGTACTCAAACAATCTTTTTTTTAGTTAAGAGACCAAAGCGATACCAAATAAATAGTTAAGGGACCAAAAGCGCATTTAAGCCAAAAAAGAAAAGAATAGAGAAAGTGGTTGTGATGAATATGATATGTGTTAATCATTTAATTGTTTAAATTGACCATGTAATTTATGCAATGTCTAAAAATAACACTGTAAAATAAAAAACACATCTCTTTTTTGAGAAATCATATCTTAATTCTGTAATTTGAAATTTTTCTTATTTTTAACCCTGTAATATAAGCGTAGTCCAAAAAAGTGACTTAGTGGTTGATTTTTATTTTTTTTAATGATTTTCTTCAAGCATTTTTAAGACGTTAAAATATGCCTTCAAAAAAAAAAGATTTTCTAGACTAGGGATTAATTAATTTTGAATTTTTAATCCTTGTAATTATGAATTTCTTAAACAATTCATAAATAATTTGTCTCTGGTTTAAAAACTCTAAAATTTTATGGTGAAAGTTCTTATGATGTTCTAACCATATCTACAAAATTTAACTTGCAAGTATACACTTGCTCAAAACAAAATTGCAATTTTGCACATTTCAGTTGAAAAATAAATATAAATCAAAACGTCATCCAAATTTCAATTTTTATAACTCTTTATGTATTTTTATATATGTTTCTGAAAACTATCAACTTAAAATTCAATTTTTAGATCAAAATTTCCGTTGTTTTATAGATGTTACACGACTTAAGACTCCAAGGATAAATATTTTTAGGTTACTGAATTTTATACTTGTCTGAACCAAAAATAAAAATATCGGCCATAAGATTTTGGAAGAAAAATATCGTGTACGTTTTACTGGGGTGAAATCACCTTGAGATAAAGAGAGATAGAGATAAAATATGGCATGTGTATGCTTCTGGATGTTTCTATTTATCGTACGGTGAAAAATGAAAATGAATTATGATTTGGATGTGTATAGAAAGAACTAGAAGCGTCAAAAGCAGAGTGTGTTTATTTCATTTCAGTAGAACCTTCACGTTTCTTCCTCCACACACATTTAAATACTTCAAACAAAAACCATCCTTCAACAAAACAAAGTTGCTAAAAAATATATCGAATCGAGAGAAATTGTGAAAATGGATTTCAGAGTGATGGGTCTGGATGTTCCAGTGTTACATGCTTTGCACCAGATGATTGATCTTTCAGACGACAATGTGGAGAAGACATCATCACACAATGCTCCAACTAGATCCTATGTTAGAGACGCGAAAGCAATGGCTGCTACTCCAGCAGATGTGAAGGAAAATCCAAATTCATACGTGTTCGTGATTGACATGCCAGGGTTGAAATCTGGTGATATTAAGGTTCAGGTTGAAGATGATAACATGCTTGTGATAAGTGGAGAAAGGAAGAGGGAAGAAGAGAAAGAAGGTGGTGCAAAGTATTTAAGAATGGAACGAAGGGTTGGGAAATTTATGAGGAAGTTCGTGTTACCGGAGAATGCTAATACCAATGCTGTTTCTGCTATTTGTCAAGATGGGGTTTTGAGTGTCACTGTTCAGAAATTACCTCCTCCTCAGCCTAAGAAACCTAGAACCATTCAGGTTCAGATTGCTTGAAACTTTGTTTCTGAATTTAAGGTTGTATTTTTAAGGTGGTTCATTTTTATGTTTTGTGTTGGGAGTTATTTTTATTATGTATTTGATTTGATGTACGGCAAGGATGGTTAGGTTGTTGAGGACTGTTAACTTTGTTTTCTAATGTCCAAATGTAGTGGTTCTGTTTCTACGATTCGTTGTATTTACTCTGTTTTGGTTCTTCTCAGGAATGAACTTTTGTTAAAATTCATCGTTCACCCAAAAAATGAGACTGTCATTTCGTTTTGTTAACACTGTGATTCAAAAGAGAAAATGCATTTCATGACAAAATCGACGCTTTGATCAGCAATTCCGTTTTACAAAGCGATCTAGAATGTATAAACATTGAGGGGCATTTTTTAGGTTTTGAAATTAAAAATAAAAATTTGAACTAGTTATTAACTTATATACAAATTTATATCTCTTGGATTTGGATATAAGGACGCTCCCTTAGATAATTATTGGGGGTGCTTAAAATATATAGTTCACTAAAAAAAAGGGTTGAGCCAGGTAAATGGATTGGTATAGTTTTTAAAAATGAAAAACCCATAAAAATAAATTAGTTTTGGGTAAAACCAAACCCAAATTCAAAAAATCCACTTACCCAATAATGTCGATATTTTTTATCGGGTAGAAGAAAAATAATAATAGTTATGGTCATAAACCAAATTATATTTCTAAAACATATACATTGTACCCTATATAATGAAGATCAAAACATGTTAGAGTTACAAATTAGGATGTTGCACTTGTTGGTTATTTTAATACTAATGAAATTTTATGTCATGCTTTAGATTGGTGCAAGTATTTTATGATGGAGTTTATTATTTGATGTTATAATTTATTATTCTATGATGCATAAAATTATAGTAAAAATAAGTTAACAATTGAAATAAATTTTGATCACCTCCTTTATGCAGTTCATGTTTGTTTTCTTTCCGTTGGCAAAAAGTGCATGAAAAGTTTTTGTTTGGATCGATTCTGCCCTAATTCTGTGGTGCTTCTGCTCGCCTTGCCATGTTTGACTGGTAGGCGGAGCTCGCCCCTCCTGCCATACCAGCTGCGACCGTGATGTCAGGTAGTCCGACCTTGACACAAAATGTTTATGTTGCCGCGATTGCTCCTCCTGCGTAGTCTGCAAAACCATCCTTTGCACAGGCTCTTTGTGGCCCTCCGTCAATTACTGAACCTCTCCTGTTGCCTTCAATCCGTGGAGAAACACTATCCGTCCCAATTTCTTCTACAACTTACTCTCGGGGTGTCGACTACTGCAAGATTAACCTCCGGGGACGTTTGGTCTTAAACAAAGGAGACAAACCTTATGCAACCAAAGATGTCACCGCTAAATTACAGAAAATATGGAAAGTTAAAGGCCCATGGCATATGCTTTCCCTCAGACGAGGGTTTTATGAATTCTTTTTTGCTTCACAAGATGATATGCGCACTGTTTAGGCAGCTGGTACCGTGAGTTTGAAACCGGGGCTACTTCGACTATTTGAATGGAATAAGGATTTCAATATGCATACCCAAAGACAGACGCACACGCAAGTATGGATTAGGCTTTGGGAACTCCCGCAAGTGTAATGGATGGAGAGAACACTATATGAAATTGCGGGTGCGGTAGGTACACCGTTACTGATCGATAATGTCACGAGGAACAAGCTGTATAGGCACTATGCACGGATGCTTATTGATCTGGATCTATCAAAGACTGTTTTTTACAAGGTGATGGTCGAACGTGAGGGTTTTGCTTTCCCTCTTGCTATTGAATATGAAGGACTCCCAGACTTTTGTTCTCATTGTTACAGTATTGGTCACAACATAAATTCATGTCGTCGTTTACACCCCCGAAGTGTGGAGAGGCGTGAGTAGCCAACTGACCTTGGAAAGAAGAATGTTGATAACGGAAAGCAACTAGTATATTCGCAACGATCAAAAGAAACATGGAAACCGAAGGATAACCCGGAGGGAGTTGGTTCTTCAAGGGCGTTTGCATCTGTGGAGACCAATTAGCAGGATAACTCAATCCCCTCTCCTACATTGCTGCTTGAGGCCAATGCTGCACCATCGAAGCAACCTGAATCACACACAGAGCCTAGTATGACGGCAATGCAAAACGAAGGCACAACTGACATGGCAGATGTCACAACTGATGATAATCATAATGAAGAAGTGCAAAATGATGTCACTCGCCATGGTGACAAAGATTTGAATAATGCGACCTTCACATTTGAGGTACAACCAGAAGCTATTACAAGGAACGCAGACCGGCTGCCCAACAATTCAATAAATGTGCTAGAAGAGATTTCCTCTGATGACCAAGCTCACGTGGCGACCTAGATAAAGAGCACGAGGCTGCTGCTGCAATTTCTGAACATGATGCAATACAAACCGAACTTGCAGCAACTGATAGTATGGATGACGCAGAGAATTCATTTGAGATACCAACTGTTCAACCTGATGCACAACCAAGCAGAAACATACAAAATGATCTGGACTTATGGGCCAGAATTCGTGAATACGACAAATGTATTGCTGAAGAAGGTTTTACACAAGTTTTATCAAAGAAGCAGCAACAAGCCCTAAAAAAGCAATTCATCGGACAGCCACATTATAAGACCCGTGCAAAGGGTGGTCCTCCTCCATCTTCCTAATGATTCTTTTATATTGGAATGCTCGAGGTATCGGTAATGATGATACTAAAATCACTTTACAGATTTTTTTTATTTCTCATAGACCTTTATTAATTTTCATTGCGGAACCGATGATTTTTATTGAGAATGTTCCTTCTTGGTATTGGGATAGTATTGGGGTCTCTCAATTTTGTGTAAATAGTAGAGATAGTCTGCAACCTAATCTTTGGGCTCTTTGGGGCAGTGAGACTATCGCTGTTTTGTTTAGTTCTGATCAATGCATTGCCTTAAAAATTTCATGTCATCAGTCTACTGTTTTCATTGCCGTTGTTTATGGTAGCACCTTTTATTTGAAGCGCCGACAACTATGGGCTGATCTGACTTATTTGCAAGGGTGTTTTCAAGGACCTTGGTTATTTATTGGTGACTTTAATGCGGTTTTGGGTGCACATGAAAAGCGTGGTCGTCGGCCTCCTTCCTCATGGTCCTGTACTGATTTTCTGAATTGGTCGAATGCTAATCTTATACATCATTTTCCTTCTTTGGGTGCGTTTTATACTTGGTCTAATGGGAGGTTGAGCTCGGATAATGTTGCTCTCCAGCTTGATAGGGCTATATGTAATGAAGATTGGCTTAACTTTTGGCGTAGTTCTACTTGTTCTGCTTTAGTGCGTCATCAGTCGGATCATCACCCTTTGCTTATGTCTATGGAATTTTCTACAACACAACGCTCAGGGACTTTCAAATTTTTTAAAACATGGACCGCTCATGAAGATTGCCGAAGACTTGTGGTCGAAAATTGGACTAAGAACACTAGAGGTCATGGCATGGCTCGGTTACAAGCAAAGCTTAAGCATATGAAACAAGTGTTTAAGCATTGGAATCGCACAGTTTTTGGTGATGTGGATAGGCAAGTCCGCTTTGTTATGGATGAGGTAAACCGAATTCAGCACATTCTGGATACTGATGGATTCTCGGATCAGATATATGCCCAGGAGCTTGAGGCGCATCTTGTTCTCACCAAAGCGTTGAATTATCAAGATGAGCTTTGGAGAGAAAAAGCGAGAGATCAAAAATTTATTCACGGAGATAGGAACACAGTGTATTTTCACAGAATATCCAAAGTTCGAGCTGTAAAAAATTCAATCTCTTTTTTACAAGATGGTGATGAGGTTATTACAGACCCCACTCTCATTGAGGATTTCTATCGCGACAGAATTGGTTTACCCAACTACAGATTTCCGTAGCTTTTTTGTTTCTGTTTCTTTTGTTTTTTTTATGAGGATATTGGCCTAGTTCCCCCTCTTCCTGTAAATACTTTTCCCCTTTTTTTAATGAAATTTTAGAGATTGTCGGGCATATGACGGAGGTTTCCCGGGGTGCCAACCTAGTTGGGATGTCGGTGTTGTCTCCTGATGTCTGTCTTTCTCCCTGCTTAGCAAAAAAAAAAAGTTAACAATTTTTTTTCAAGAAAATTAATAAGTAGAGTAATATTTAAGAAAAATTACGAGAACTTGTCATTTAGTTATTTAATATTAAAAAAATAAGTTGGGTAACCCATTACCCAATTCAACCCAACCCATAAATTAGCGGGTTTGTCCAAACCCATCTAATAATATAATGGATGGTTAATTTACCTCACCTAAACCGAAGTATCCTATATGGTTTGAGTTTTAGGTTTAGCCAAACCGACCTACGTACACCCCTACTAAAATTTATCATTGGATTTGGAGTAAATTCATATTTAGGGGTTCTAAAATTTAAATTTTGGTTAGAAGATTTGAAAGAACATGACCAAAATCATCTAATGGTCATGTATGGCCGCACACATGATCGGTGATCACACCACAACTGCGGTACGATGCAATTGAAAAATAAAAAATAAAGATTACGATTGAAACCCTCCATTTAAAGAGAAAATTAAGTATTTTATCCATTATAACATCATGAAATTTTCAAGATACATGGAGACAATTGTTTTTTTAAGATATATGGAGACAATTCTTTCTACTATGTAACATAGCAAATATGGAATACCAGAGGAAGGAAGGGGCAAATGTGATTGAAGCTACAACAACATCACAACTCAATGAATTCTTTCCATTTTGTATTGGAGAATATTATAGAATTGTGGAGACCAGTTAAAATGATACTTTGTTAATGGTTCAGGAGGGGCAGCATATGGAGGAGGAAAATACTCATATTTTAGAGCTTGAGCTTTTCAGTTGTTATGCGGATTTGGCATATTTTGATTCCAGAGATGGATAACTCAAATGAACAATCTACATCTACCTCATTGAGAAGCAGAAAAAGTAAATCTGCCTACAAAATTGAAAGCAACTACTGCTGCAGAGTTTAACAACAAAGGTCTTCCATGGGAATTTTAGAGGCTTCACATAATTACAAATGTTATCTAATTTGTTTTTTTAACGATTTTTCTTAAGCAAATATTTTTACAGGGACATACATGGTGTTTCAAATTTTGGACTCTCTTATTTTCCACTTTGTTGTTTTTACTTAGTCCTCTTTCTTATACAATTTTCTCTTTTGTAATAAAATTTCAGAGCAAGTGGTAGATGATGGGTGCAACTACGAGGTGTCAATTTAGTTGGAATGTTTAGCTTCTTTCTTGATGATTTCCTTGCTCTCTTAATTCATAAAAAAAAAATCTTGAAAATTGTGTTAAACTATTCTATTAGAGCATATGTTAAGTATTCCATACATAAAAATCATTAATTTTTAACTTTTTAAAAAATAAATTGACACAATTTACAATATGTAATTACTAACAAATGTTAGCATTTCCATGTGCATTTTCCAATTCTTACAAATGGTTTTGTTATATCTAAGGGGTCAATTAAGTATCTACGGGTGAGGTACAAAATTGAAGGGAGAACAAAGATACAAAATTGAAGGGAGAACAAAGATTTATCCTCATGTCATTGATTAATTGATTAAGATAGACTAAATTGAAAAACTTATTTATTTTAGTAAAAAAATAAATTATATGAGGACTAATTTTGGAAGATTATATATCATTTTTGACAAACAAATTATATTTTTATAGAAACTATATATTTAACACTTTCAAAAAAAAGTATTTACTAGTGTATTTTCCTAGCATTACCCGGGTGGCTGGGTTATATACATAGTACTAATGTTTGTGTTTTATGTTTAATATTTGTAAAAAGTTCATATAACTCGATAGTTATAAAAGAAAAAAGATTACTCATGCTATGACTCCTATTTTATCAATAAACTATTAATATCTGCTTCAAATATAAAATAAATAAATTCTAATATTTTTGACAAAAAATAAATAAATAAATAGTAGTTATCTAAATTGAAAAAATTATCAATAATATTAGTGTTTTGTGCTATATGTGTAATATTTATTGAAAATACGTATAATTTGAAAATAATAAAAGAAAAATTGCTCATGTTATAACACGTACTTTTTTTTGTAGTGATATAACTCGTAATTTGTTAAATAAACTATTAATATTTGACTAAAATATGGATCTAATTAGAGTCCTACAAATGGACAGCGAGATTGGACCCCTCAGATCAGTCAATCACTGAACCAGATACCGAGTTTAAAAAAAACTATTTAAAATATAAAATAAATAAATCCTAGTTATCTAAGTTGAAAAATAATTAAGAGTGTGTGTTTAGAATAAAAATAATGAGCACATATAGGCAAACAAAATTATTTCCTTATAAATATATGAAATTGAATACAATAAATAATTTAATAAAATATTCATCTAAAATTTTCTCCATCAATTTAATATTTAAAAAATGATTGAATTATCTATTAAATTTGACAAAATCTATGCTAAATAAAATATAATTTAAAATTAAATTTAAGGAAGGAGAAAACTGAGAACAAATAAATAGTTTGAAATAAGGAAAAAACTCATGTGAATTTATGTGTTTTTCATATGATTTTTAGCTAATAATACACTTTTCATGGGTAGTTTATTTTGGAACCATATGAAAAGCACCTAAGAAAATACACATAAGTTTTTTGCTAGAATTAAAATAAGGATAAAACTTAGGTGCATGTTTTTAAATGCTTTTCGTGTGGCACTTCACATAAAATACTCACAACTACCTATGATTTCTCAAATCCATATTTTTTTTTTCAAATTTTGTTATAACCACAAAAAATGAATTTTAATTATGTGAGAAATGTGCGGAAAGCATGTAAGTAAAAGGCACCAAAATTTTGTCCTTATAATAAAGGATTTTTTTAATGACAAATATTATCAATTAGTTGTTAAAAAAGAACACAAAGTATATAGACGAATAAAAAGATCAAATGAATATAATAATAATAATAATAATAATAGAAATATGAAAGAAAAAATAATAGTAATAGTAGCAGTAATTAGGGATGCCAAAAAATTTATATGCATGATATTCATGGATAAAACCGACCATTGACACGAAGTGAATAACATAATAGATACACACAAATAAAATAAATAAATTCATATTGCAAGTAATTTAAATTAATGCATACATATGTAAAAGTAATGTCATCTCTACAGACAATTTATAACGATAATTAAGATGTGCAAACTGTATAGAGATATTTATACTATATAAAACATCGGTTTTTTAATTAAAAAATTATCAATGTGTTAGTACATAACATGTCCATTATAAACAAATTATGCAATGTTGCAAAGCTTAAGAGTCACTTAATGCACATTTTTCTCTCTCTCCCATTAACCTTTGTAGTCCAATTCTCTGTCATATTAATTAGCTTTAAAATTAGCATTAAAATTTCACCATCATCTTTGCACCACAATTACAGTACAACAACAAGTCTACCATCACACCAATCACCACCTCAACATTATGCATATGATGATTCCCCTTAACACCATAACAATCAACTCCATAACCACCGCACTAGCAAGCTCCGACAACATCGAATCTGGTAACTGAGATATTCATATATGAAGCTCTTACAGATCAAGCAACAGTTCACCATCCCTTGCCATGATCTTCGTCGAACCGGGATGGATCTCCACCACGTGAGTTCTCACCACTCTGATTCTCTCAGTATCCGTCATAACCGAAAATAGTTAGGCGCCTTCTCCACCGTCACGTTGGTGTCTGATCGAAATGGAAGCTCTCACATGCGGCTGAAAACATGTGGGTGACGTCGTAATTTCTTCCTGGAGATTCTTAGCAAAGGCTTTGTCATCGATGAAGGGTTGCAGTGTCAATTCCGAATTGGATTGCAATGTTGCTCTTTGAATAGGGTGATTCTTCATGTTTAAAGCATTCTAGGATTGAACCACCACTACAAGATTTATTTCGATTAAAGTTTTCTTTTTGATTGATGAAAGAATAGTATAGGATTGATTCCTAATCTTCTCATTTTATTTCAACAATTTTTTTTTTGTTTTATTGTGGAAGAAAATAAAATATTCTTGTGTCTCTATCATCCATTTTCAAGAGAAGAGGTTTTTTTTTTAAAGCAAAATAGAAATAAGATTAAAATAAAGAGGAAGTACATGACTGGGGAGCATGAACCTGACCCAGTAAATCTCAAAGAAACAACCCTAGAGGTTAAAAGACAAAACTCAAGTCACAAAAACGTAGGGCTAATCGTCTGCCAACACATAAATGATTCAAGTTCCAACAACTCCTTAAACAACAAGTCACAAATGCCCTTTCGGGTCGAACCAATCCGAACGTTGTTCAGATCGAGGGATGAACAAACAACGCAACACAGTCCACCGACGGCGCACGAAGCCACCACAGCAGATACAATACAGTTCCTAAGGTACGACAAACGACAACTACCGTCAACACGGAGCATCTACGCACCCAACCCTTTCGGGCATCAGGAACTTAAGAAACAGATCCTAAATCCAGTAAAACCCAAATAAAATATTTTCAAACAAAGTTACAGAATCTGGAACAAAACCACACCCATCCTCAACTTCCTATGACAAAACATAAAATAAAAGAAAACAAAATAAAAATAGCGATGACCAAGGCAACCATCGCCAGAGAACTAAGCATAAACCGACCAGTGAGCCGTCAAACAGTGCCAGACAACCTTGGAGAAAACTATTCTATGAAGAGGCAGACCAGAATCAAAACAACCCCCTAACCTCGTTCCGACTCGGAGGATGCAATCTGAGCTTGAGAATCTGTAGATCTGAACAAAATGCATAGAACCAAAGCAACAAAAACAACCGCCAGTCAGAGAACGAACAACATCGAAACCAACACAACACCAAACCTACAAACCGACGCGACGACAGAAGGAGTGTCGCCGGAGGACAAGGGGGAGAGCGGTGGTGCGGCCATGAGAGGCATCACACCACCACAATGAGCTTCTACATCGTTGTTGATGAAGTTTGGATGTGAAGGGGAGGAGAGGTTGGATATGGAGGTGTAAGGCAGTGGGGTTGAAGCAGTAGGAGAAGAGAGAAGTTAGAACTTCTCTCTCTAAAAAACGTTAGAAAAAATTCAAGGCAAAATCTATTGTTAGAGAAGATGTAATTAATATCAGAGAAAAATGGGCTGAAATGGTTATTAGGAGAGAGAAAAAATGTGCATTAAATGACTCTTAAGTTGTGCAACATTGCACATGTTAGAAAAACCTTAAAATTAAATAATATGTATTTTGAGAGCTTTTTCACCCTTTATGATCCTAATCGACTCGATATATTAGACTTTGCAATTGCGCGCAAATAATTCCCGATTCACACAAAAAAACAAATGAAAAAAAATAGAAAAAAAGTAAAATAAAATTAACATTGAAGTAACACACATACATAAAAAATAAAAAATAAAATATTTTCAAAACTTGAACTTAGATTAAACTTATTGAAACAATATTTTAAAACAATTTGAATTTTTTTAGGCAAATTATAAATTTTTTAAAATGTGTATATTTGGTTGGATATAATGAAAACTTATGTGTTGCTTGTTGATATATTTATGCTACATTTAAGTTATTTAATTGCAATAAATTGATTTTAAGTTTTTTCGTACCACTTAGGTCTTTAAGTTAATAAATTGTAACAAGTTGATCTTTAAGTTTTTTCGTACTGATGAGGTTCTTTAAGTTATTTAACTGTAACAATTTTAGGGATTCTAGATCTTAAAAATGTAATTTATTCAAGACCTAAAAGTTACAATTAAATAATTTAGGGATTTTAGATCTTAAAAATGTATGTTATTTGGGACCTAAAAATTGTAATGAAATAATTAAAGAATCTAGGGTTAATACTACTTTTGGTCCCTATAATATTAGTGAATTCCGGTTTTAGTCCCTGTAAAATAAAAAATTTAGATTATGTCCTTGTAATTTTAGATTCCTCCACTTTTTGTCCCTCATTTAACCACGTCAGCAGAATCTGCATAAATCACGTCCCTGTAATTTTAGATTTCTTCACTTTTGGTCCATGTAATTTCAGATTCCTCCACTTTTGGTCCCTCATTTCACGTGTCATGTATACAGATTTTGCTGACATGGTGAAATGAGGGACAAAAAGTGGAAGAATCTGAAATTATAAGGACAAAATCTAAATTATTATTTTTACAGGGACTAAAATCGGAATTCACTATCCAGAAGTCCTAGCTCAACTGGCAAAATGCCGAAATTGTTAGGCCGGATGCCATGACTGGGGTTCGAACCCCGGTACCTCCACTTGTGTGTGTGAGTTTATAATGGTTTTGCCATTTCGTCTATCTACCAAACAAAAAAAAACGGAATTCGCTAATATTACAGGGACCAAAAGCGGTATTAACCCAAAAATCTAACTTGCTACATTAAATAACTCAGAAATTGCCTCCTCCTCAGCCTATGAAACCTAGAACCATTCAAGTTCAGATTGCTTGAATTCTTGTTTTGAATAATGATGGTCTTTGGGGGCAGAGGAGTACTAGCTTGTTTTTTAAGGTTGTTCTTTTTTATGTTTTGTTTTAGGGTTAAGGTCACAGTGTATTTGTTTTGATGAAGCACAAGGATGGTTAGGTTGTTGAGCATTGAATTTGTAACTGATTTGAAATGCAATGTCGTTCTGTTTTTATGATTTTGTGTATTTATGATATGATGATTTGGTAGTTTTATTTATGCACTCCTTATTAACTTCATTGATTTGTTTGTTAATGCTTCTCTTAATTGATTGTGTCACAAAGATCTGCGAAATAAACAAAGGATGAAGTAGTTTGAGATGCATCGCACTATCTTTAAGGATTTTCAGCAATATACACCAAAGTCGTAGGATTTAATAGTATCTTGTGAGAATTGTCAAAGGTCTTAGGATCAAAATATGGTTTTGATACCATTTTAAAATTTGAGTAATTTTTCTAATTCAACCATTACAAAACCGGACGATTTACCACTTATAAACACATTGTCATGTGTATATGCAACACCAGTGACTAATTTACATGTGTTTTGATTTATATAAGTTTTTAAATTGCTTATAATAAAAATGTTCATGACAGAACAATTAATCATCCACTACATCAATAGTGCAGTCTATAGTTGGTTTACATAGATACTACTATTAGTCTATTATATTCTTTTTATCACTCTAAGCTTGACACCATGCTTGAAGTTAAGAACTAAACCATATTCAAGTTCTACAGGTTTTTCCATGTTAAGTGAATGACGAAATATATATTTTCTATATAAATGAATCAAAGTAAGCTTGATCTCTTGCAAAGAAAATTTCTGTCCAATACATGCCCTTGGACCAATTCCAAATGGTATGAATGCATAAGGATGCCTTCGTTTCATTTCTTCGCATTTTTTGTCAAACCTCTCTGGTTTGAATTTTTCTGGCTCTACAAAGTTTCTTGAGTCTTTTGCTAGAACTCCAAGTGCTAACCACACCCATGTTCCCTGTTATACCAAAACATAAAGCCTTAGATAGAGATATTTGAATTATTTCCGAATAAGAAATCACGCATTTGACATAGTTGTGCAATCTGGACCGTCAAACCGATATGGAAGAACATGTTCCGACTTTAGTAAATGTAGTCCAAAATAAAAAGTAAAACAGTAAACCATTTGATCTTGATCCGACAGTTCAAATTGGAGACGGCATGATTACATAAATTGTGAGAAGCCAAATCCAACAAAAACTAATATCTTATGTCCCCTCCAAAAAATTTGTCATGTGACTAGAGTTATTTACAAAAGTAGTGTAAAAACTCAACTTAATTAGCCACAACTTATCTTACCACTAGTTTTGTTAAAAACGAAAATCCATGGACAAAGATATATTACCTTGGGAAGAAGGTAACCTCCTATTTCTACTTCAGTTGATGTTTCTCTAGCAACTAATGGAGAGACGGTGTAAATCCTCATTGCCTCTTTAATCACCTGCATAAATGAAAATAAAACAAAACTTAGAACTATTTTCTTGGCCCTTGCAACCAAATCAAAGTTAAAAAAAAACTTAAATTTCTACAAGTTTCTAAAACCTAACCTGATCAAGATAAGGAAAACTTTCATTGAGATCTTTAGCATTAGGTATCTTATCATGTGGACCAAATCCATCAATCTCTTGAAGCAATTTTTCCTCGACGTTTAGATGACCAGCAACCAAATAAACAATAGATGACAATGTAAAAGATGTGGTAGCCGAGCCGGCAAGTAAGTGTTCATAAGTAACGGCACTTATGTAATCAGATGAAAACATATTCTCTGACACACTCTTTGATTCTCTTGCATTCAATATAAGGGACAAGAAATTCTTCGAAGTTCGACTTTTATCTTCCATTCTCTTCTTAACAATATCATCAAGACGACCCGTTAAATTTTTATTTGTACATTCCATTTTCCAATCCATAGTGCCCGGTATTCTCTTCAAAATCTGCCTTATTGGCTCTTGAAGAATAGGAGCAATTAGGCCAATTATAATTGAGAAGGAACCAGACAAATCCATCTTAAGCTGTGTTGTGGAGTAAATGTGTTGATTGATGAAATTTGATACGTCATCACTATTAGCACTTGATTGTTCTATATTGTTAACATTGTTCATTGATTCACATATTGAATGAGGCTTAGAGAGACCGAAGTTGACACCAAATGCTGCATCTCCAATAACATCAGTTGCTAGTCTTAGGGAAAGATTTGAAAATATTATGTCTTCTTTTGAGGTGTCATCAAGATTTTGGGTTGCTGATTCTATAAATGATTGCATTTTAGGTACTAAGTTGGCTAAGTGTGATGGTTGATATACTGATAATATGGTATTTCTCATTGTAGACCATTGCAAGTTCCTACAATTTTAAATTAGTTGTGTTATTTTAACATCAATATACACGATGCGTAAGATAGATAATATTTGTGTTTATCTCTATTTATTACTTTTTATCTTCTTCAACTTATACATATTTTAAAAATACACACAAAAATCAAATGACACCGAATTTGTTATTAGTGTGATTAATTTTTCATTTGAAATTGCATGATGAATTTTTGTGTGTTGAAATTTTGTACATGCACTGGTGGTCTTTAGTAAAAGGACAAAAGAGTTTTGGTGAACCATTGTATTTGAATGATTTTTGCGGATCTCATTTTAATAATGATATGATCACAAAAAGTTAATGCCATTAGACTTAGTGGCTAGGCTACCCCACCCTAGAATCCACATGAAAAATGCAATGTTGACTTGTGAGAAAATGAAGTTGTACAAGCAAAGTACATTTATACTTATCTTCCAGTCTAGATTATATGGTGTGACAAATATATTATTGAGGATATATACAACAAAAATAAACATTTCATTTTCCCACTAAATAGTGTCTATCATATGAATAAAACTACTCATGTGAGTCCAAAAAAAAAGAGCATGCATTCATTCATATGTAATACAAACCATTTACAATTCAAACTAATCTTAATTAACACGTAAATTTGGTCATGTAAATCATATGGTTTTTCCTATAATATCTTTAACCTTAATTATAAATGTGTGCATATACCTGGTGAAGAATAGACCTTTTTGGTGAAGAGGAGAAGCAGAGATAGGAGAAGGAATGCTTCTGTTTGGAATGTCTTTGAAATTTTTGATTCCCACTTCTTTACAAAGCTCTGCATCTGCTATGATTATAAGAGGTTGTCTTCCCATATGAAATCTGCTCCATTTAACAAATAGGAACAATATCATCAACAGTAATAATTATTTTTAAAAATGATTTTGCTAATCTCATTATTATAAAAAAAATTGATTTTGTTAAAAAATAAATAAAGATTAATGTTTGTTTTAATTTAGAAAATATCCTAAATAAAATATTAACCCTAGTCTCAAACTTGCATGTAATAACAAATGCTAGCATCCAAATACACAAGTAGTATTTTTTTTTCCACAAGCAATATCCACTAGGCTGGGGTTGGTAGCCATCATGACTAGGCTGAAGTTCATCCTCATCAAAAAGGGTTTGAAGATTTTGCAAATCATGTATTCAAGTTGATCTTGATCCCAACAATAACAGCTTCTTTTTTTTATCCTTCTCAACCAGAGAACTAAAAGAAAAGAAGGAAGAAAAATAAATAAAGTGATAAATTGTATGTATGCAAGTAGAATATAGAAACCTGTAGATAGGGCCATATTGCTTGGCAAGGACTGAGAAAACGTCAGGGCCATACTTTGCTAACAATGGAAGGTGTCCTACAAGAGGCAGAGATGGTGGGCCTGGAACTTTCCTTAACTTCCAAAATGGCAAATAGAGATAACCCACTAATCCTCCAATTAAAGTCACTAAGATGAATATTGTTGAAGCACTTGAGATTACACTAATAAACAACATTTTTATGTGTGCCTATATTTCATATAGTAAGAGAATAGGGAAGGTTTTTGTTGCTTGAAATAGAAGAATGAGTGGGGCTATATATATTGTCACATTTCATGGAGTGAAGTTTATATAAGGGGGCTTTGGGGGGACCATATTAATTATAAGATCGTTAAATCAAGAGTGGAGTGGAGATGGTTTTTTGTTTTGTTCTGTGTATGAATGATGATATAGACGAATTTGGTACCCCAAACATTAACTCAAATTATTTTACACACATGCTAACTACGCACTTATGTACTCGTCATTCTATTTTCAATTGAAAAGAAACCCCATATATGCATGCGGAGAAATTGGTGCACAATCACCAGAATTGGGACATACAAGCCTCTGCACTATGGCACATTAGCCCCTACCTCCGAAGGATGAAGTACTCGTATCAGATACGTGTACGATACCGTATATACCAAAACATACTCATTTTTACTAGGTTGATTCGTCGCAATGGATGTAACAAAAATTATTTTGCTTTTTTATTGTATTTCAATTCTCTCCATTGCTTTTGATGAAAATAGTGGAGGAGCTCTAAAGCAACATGAAGATGATAGTGAGATTAAACACATGATTGAAATATATAATATTATACTAGTTTTTATTATAATTGGTTTTTTTTAGGCATGTTTTTACAACAACTCACTCACTTAAACAATTTTTTTTTATATCAAAATACTCGTACCTATGCATCATAGGTCCCTACTATGAGGAACAAGCACCAAAAAGATTTAATGATCTAAAAATAAAAAAAGAACGGTTGGGATTTTAAATTCTTTATTTTGTTAAAGTTATGGTACAAGTTGTCTCATTTTAATTAATGACCGAATTTTGTTAACGGTAGTGATATTATATTTTAGTATTTGTGATGAATCTAAGTTCATATACATGACAACTAGACAACAATTTCTTACGAATACTTTTGAATTATCAACAAAGATTGATTTAGTAGATGTAAAATTCCCTTAACGTGGCGAACCAATATTCGAATTTCAGTTGAAAGAGATGTTTACATTAAATGTCTGGCACACATTGAATAGAATTATAGGGAGTCTACGAGAAACAAAAAAGAAGCATATATGGTAAGACCTAGGTCTACGTCTGAAGGACTTAAAACTCATGTGGGTCGAGTTCTAGCCATCGAAGGATGTTCGACCCATAATATGTATATTCAACCCATTTTTCTATGGTTCTGACAAAACTTTATAAATGGAGGAGGTTCCTAAGTAAAAGGAGATATGTCGTTCATTCTACTTAAATACAACACATTTGACTTTAATCATGGACGACGGTTGGCCGAGGTCACAAAAGTTCCATCCGGAAACACTCCCCTTTTTTATTATCATTATTAAGATATGATGATGATGATTTCAAAATCAAATATTATTTATATTGGAGGTAGATTTTTCCAACAATTTTCCCTCCAAATCAAGGTGAGATTGGCACATGGTTTGGTGCATCTCTAGTTCTCTACCGACGCCAACATAAAATAATTAACTTACATTTTCTTATTGTTATGGCATTCCAATAATTTGTTCCATTTCGTATTATTTTACTTCCTTGCATTTGTGTTCACTCAGTACTTGTTAATGACTTGGGAAAATGACATGAACGGGGCCAGTTCTTCCCATACAATTTGCATTGACAATGATTCCACAACTTGCGTGCTTTGCTTTGGTGGAAGACACTAGTAATATTTTTTAAATGAACTAGAGTTTGCTTCCGTCCATTAATTTGTTAGAATGTTGAATCATCTTGGAAAACAAAAAAGAATGAACCGTTTATAGCTAGGGGAAAAAGCATTTGAACTTTCTTTTTGGGAAAATTACATTCACCTCCCCTGAGGTTTATGAAAATGACACTAACACCCCCTCTAGTTTTAAAACTTACACTTACCTCCCTTAAATTTTCCACAAATATACAAACACCTCCCGTGCTACTAACTCTTATCTATGTTTTGTTCATGGATGTTTATACACTTCTTATTTGTATGCTTTTACCATTATGCTGCTAAATTGATTTCTAATACAGTGGAATTTTGATTTGATTAACCTAATGAAAGATGATTTCAATTAAGAGAGTAAGCATAAAAAAATGGAATCAGCGGTTTAAATAAAGGATCAATGACAAATAAAATTGATGATTAGATGAGTTCCAGCAGAATCGTATAATCAATAACACAGTACAATATATATAAGGATAAGAGTGGAAAGTTAACGATGTCCATGTGAAATTAAGGAGAACCCTGTGGTTTCTTGAATGTTTGGAATACCTTTGATCCAATACACATTTCTACTGGGCTGTGGTGGCTGTTGTTATGTTTAGGTGCTGCTATCATGGTATTTGTGAACAGTAGCAGAGGTGATTTTCATAGTTTTTTTAGGTTTCGGTGTTAGCTTGTTGTGCTCTTTGGATATTGTCACGCTAGCTGTTTGGTTTTTTTTTTTGCGCTTTCTGTTGGTTTTTTCCCCAGCCTTTCGAATTCTTGCTTTGTAATCCTTTTCTACCTTTTGCTACTGCTTGTGTTGGAGTTTGATCTAGGCTTAATAGGTCGTTTAGTCCTCCAATTAATTTTCAGTTTTCATTTTGGTTCTATAACTAATAAAACTCAAGTTTTGGTCCCTGAATTATACATCCGTCAGTCAAATTGGTCTCGTTCTGTTAATTTTAACCCAAATGTTTAAGATGGATAAATATTGTAGGTGGTCTACAATAGACTTTATTAATTTTTTAATTTTAACCATTTGATCTATTTTTCAAAACAAGAACCGTTGGATCACAAAGGTCTATTGTATCATACAATGAACCAGCAACAACTAATTATTTTTCCCTTTCTTCATCTTCTTCCTTCCTCTTCTTCATGGAATTCATCATATTCTTCATACATCTTCATCAAATTCTTCCTTCCTTTTCATTCGTAGCACAATAAAAAAGCAACAACAACAATACCAACAGATCTTTAAACTTCAAACTTCTTCAATTCTTTCGTCTAAACATCAACAACTTCAATGCGTGAGCTCCACCACCCATTATTGAAACAAAACAAACAAACAAACAACCTTCAATTTCAGAAACCAACGCACCGGAAAACATGAAAAATAAAAAATTGGTTTAATCTCTGGTTCCCATGGGAAAGCAATATCTCATAGTCTAATACATCATAAGTTTGTTACTTTGTTCTGGCCCAAATGAAATCAGCAGAGACAGTGTGAATTGTTGGCCGAAAAAAATCATGTCTCGCGAAGAGGAAGAAAATGCTACACTTCTCTGCTTCAATTTCAAAGTGTTGTATAATTAACAAATTTTGACCCATAACCCCAATTTTCGTGCTGGGTCTCAACGTTCTCACTCTCTAATTCTTCAACTGGGTCCATACCCATAACCCCGATTTCTTAAAGTTTTGGGTTTCATTTATGGGTTAAAATTTCTGAAAGATGATTATGATTGGGATGAAGGAAAGAGTAAAAAAGGTAAATGGAATCGCAATTATTCAATAATTGAATTTTATTTGGGGTTAAAATTGGTGTTGTTGGGAATGGAATGAAAGAAGTAAATTAGAGATTTGTTAAAATTGAAATCATATCAATTATTCAATATAATTTATGTAATTTTTTGATAAAGTTGAATTATGAAGAAGTTGTTGTTGTGGTTGATTGAAAATTGAGTTTCAATAAATTGTTTTGGAAAAAGAAAATCTGGAAAAGGTTGAACCTTTTGGACATGATGAAAGATGATGAAGATATGAGCAAGAAGAAGAGGGAAGATGATCAAAAGTGAAAAAAAATTAAGTGTTGATGGTTCACTATAGATACAATGGACATGCAATCAAATGGTTAAAATTGTATAAAAATATTAAGACATTAAAAAACTAACAGAGGGGATCAATTTGACTGACAGACATATAATTGAGATACCGAAATGTGAATTTTATTAATTATGGGACCAAATTGAAAATTGAAAATTAATTGGGGGACCAAATGACCTATTAAACCATCAATATATTACGCTGATTAACAAAATATATATTTCTATTTGAATATAGTTTCTTGAATTGATTCAACAATGGAGGTTTGCCCTATTAACGTTTAATTGAAAATTCTAAAAAAAAAAAAAAGTTAATAGAAAAAATTAACGGTGTTAATAGTAAGGGAGGTGTTTGTCTATTAAAAGAAAACTTAAAAGAGGTTAGTGTAAGTTTTAAAATTAGAGGGGTATTAGTGTTATTTTCGTAAACCTCAGGGGAGGTGAGTGTAATTTTCCTTTTTTTTTTTCTTTTCTACTTTGATTTGTTGGCTAAAGCATTTGAACTTATAAACCACGTGAAAAAAGTTTAATTTGAATTTTGTCCCATTATTATTTTTGTGTGATTTTTTTTTATAAATTTTCCCTCAATTCAGTCCTTCACTTTTTGAATTACTTTCTATTTTGTGACTCCTCTATTTATAAGACATTTAAATTCTCATTCATCATCACATATTTGAGAATTCACAATAGCTTTGAAATGATTTGAAGATTTAAACATTAGAATAGGATGAGTAAAAAATATTAGAAAAGAAAATTTGAAGGATTTTATATGATATATGTATCAAGTGGTGAGGACTCCCAACACTTGAACAAGTAATCAGATATTCGAATTATAAAGTTTTTATATGTAACGTATGTCAAATTCTTCAAAGGAATTAGCTAGTTTCTTTTGATGTTAATTTAGGATACTCTTGTGCTAAGCACAAATAAAAGGAAGTGAAAGTAGAAATGAAAAATAGGATAAGGGATACTCTAACTCCTACAACAAACTTTGTAAAAAAAAAAACTCGTACAACAAAACTCAAATGCATTGCAAACACCCTAATTAGAGTGCTTCCCCCTTCTACTTATGACCAACAACCAAGATACATGTTTAACATGCTCCAGCAACTTCACTTTATTAGTAATCTCATCTTTGAACACAGTGTTTTTTTCTCATTTTCCATAACCTCGTGTTGTAGGGAGCCATATTAATTGTGTCACAAATAGCAATTGATTAAAGAGTTCTCTTTCTATTTGTGAAATTGAGAGATAAGAGGAAAAGAGAGAAAATATTTGAACGTATAATAGGCTGTGAAATAAATTTTATAAATGAAAAAAACAGTTAAGATGGGAAAAAATTAAAATTTTACAATGATAAAGGTGCATTTTTTTTTTATACAATCCAAGCATCCTCGAGCCAGTAGTACTGTTATGGGTGGCAAAGTCTTTTCAGATGATGAGTGGTAAAGTTTTCCCTCAAAAGATTGAACACTACTATATTTTCAGAGTTGGATTTGATGGTGTATTTGATAAGACGAATCATTAAAAGTTATTACAAAATTGTTGTACAAATATCATTTCTCGTTATTTATTTTTAATTTTTCTTTTGGGTTGAGGTTGTAGTAAAATAATAGGTAAAATGTCAAATTAAAAACAAAATCCTTTTCTTGATTGGGCCTTTTTGGGCCGCAATATAATAAAAAGAAAATAGAATTTCTAATTTCACTCTTAATCTTTCTTGCAGACCCTCTGAAAAACCAAAAATGTTCTCCGATTTATGGATTCTATAATCCGAGTGAGATTTTGTCATTCATATTCAAAGTGCAAAAAACTAGTCACGGTCATTTTAACCATGATTCAACGGCGGCTAGTTGCTTTTTTCAGAACTTTTACCGATTCGGATTATATAATTCGAACAAAACAAGTAATTTGGATCTATTTTACTATCTAAACTCTATTTTTAAATGCTTCAAACCCCTTTTGTGTCAAAACTCATGGAAAAATGTGAAAAATTATTTTGACACGAGGGGTTCAAAGCATGTAAAATGGATGTTTGGTTCTTAAAATTTGAATGTTTAAAAACACTTGTTTTCTGTTCGAATTCTAGAATCCAAATGGGTAAAAGACATGGAGAAGAAAAAACAGCTAGTCACGATTAATTTTTTTTTTTGAAAATAGCGGAAAAACTCATTTCAGATTCTAGAATCCAAAAATCCAGGGGCATTCTCTGGTTTTCAGAAGATGCGCGAGAAGTATGTAAAGTGCGATAAGAAACTCTCAAAAAAGAACAAGTACAAGTCCACCGTTGGAATAAAAAGAAGAACATTTCTTTTTTAAACCCTCAAAATCTCCAAGGGCCCCCTAAAATACCGAATTTGTCCTTATATACGACATCTGGTAGATATATACCAGATAAGTTTGGGAGAAAATTGGGAACATATTTGGTTCTATAAAACCGCAACCAATATACTCCTCTTTTCCTTAAAAAATGTATAATGTACTCTTGTTGGCCTGGAATTCTATCAGATGGATATATTATACTCTCTTAATATGATAAAAGATTCATACATGTGAATGCGAGTACTTACTATTTAGATCATTCACTGTTAACTTTCGATAACCTTTTACGGTAGAATGTAAAAGAATTTAGTCAATATCTATTTTGATTGACGTGTTTGTCTATTTGACCTAACAACTTCCCTTATATAAAAAAAAACAATATAATAAAAGATTCGTACAAATTTAAACGTGAAAAACAGTAAATGATATTTTTCATCCGCAACACACTATAATACGAAACATTTCTCACTAAGTTATTGCATCAAATCTTTTCCCCTAGAAAAACAATATAATAAAAGCCTTAATGAAGGACCCTGCAATTGAATTCAACTGCATCCAATCCTGGTCCCTAAATTAATTTGAACAAATTTAGAATATAAGATTTTTTCTTTTTTTTAACAGTTAGAGTATAAGAAGCTTTTTTTTTTTTTTTAACAAGAAATTAGAATATAAGAAGTTATGTCGCGCTAATTTGAATAATTAATTTCTAAGCTACATTTTAATAAACAAAATACACTCTAGTTATTATTATAAGTAAAAATTTACATTTTAGATTCTTCAATTAATGATGTATGTGATATTTATTATAGATCACATACAACATTTAATAAATGACTCCAAAATATTGATTTTTGCTTATAATAGTGGCACGAGGGTTTACATAAATTTCGAAGCTATGTCTTCTTAGGTTATTTTTTTTCTGTCAGGTAGTTTAGTGGTTAGAATTCACCTTTTCAATGTGAATAAGTGAGGTGTCTGGGGTTTGAACCCCGACCCTGCATATAATGCATGTCTCTGCCAACTGACCTATGATCACAAGGACATGTCTTCTTAGGTTCTTTAGTGCACAATTTATATGATTGTCGGTTGGTTTTATGTTAGGAATTAATATAATCGAGAAAAGTAGATAAAATGTTTTCCCTCAAATAAAAGTAGATAAAATGTTTGACCGTATGTCCCGTGTGTATATCTCAGTTACTAGAGACATTGCATTGTATATGTATGAGTCAATGTTTGAACTTATATTATTCACTTGATGAAATTTTAATCATTAGACTAATTGACAAAAAAAATATTTTACCATATGTTATCTTATCATGAAGATTAATAGGAAAGTTTTCAAAAAATGAGTTTACAAGTACAATTTTAAATGTATGTTTGTTTAACAATGTTTGTTCCTCGGAAGAGAAAAAGAAAAGTGTTTTGGATTTTGTCCTACACGCATGAAATTGCTCTTCTTCCTTTTGTTTTTACTTATTCACTTACCTACGTGACTTAACTTACGTTGAAAAAACCGAGCGTGAGTTAACTCACGTTGAACATAATTAAAGGAGCGAGCAATTTTAAAACGGAGAAGAGCAATTTTGAAAGTGAGAAGACCAATTTTCCTACATGCGTACTACATCAGGAACATAAGCCCGTCTTTGAGAACAAGAAGGTTCGACCTAACATTAGGCCCAAGATTATTAAGCACCCCCGTGATTATTAAACACCCCCCACTCTCACGATCTTACAATTGCTTAAAATTAACCTCGTTTTGATTTTAGAATCTGAAGCATGTTTTGGAGTTTCGACTTCAAGAATCCAAAACCATCTTGTATGCCATTCGTACCCCTCCTATGCCAATTTATATCTTTTAAAAAAAATTAAAAAAATTAGTCGTTTTAGATTCTGTAATATGTAACGTGTAACACCTCGTATTCCCAACAATGTAAATCATACATGTAAATCAGAGTATTACAACGTATACGGAATGCTACACTTCGTAAAATACTTAAATAATAGAGTAAAATTTTCTATTAATAAAGTAAAC
>Ga0228710_1003421_pt1 | contig 25267 bp, 8 predicted proteins | sample MedpolnodulmetaG_FD_177995 | JGI IMG/M metagenome (GOLD analysis project Ga0228710, IMG submission 177995) | Root nodule microbial communities from Medicago polymorpha collected in Santa Monica, California, United States - pink nodules | ecosystem: Host-associated > Plants > Roots > Nodule...
GAATTAAAATAAATTAGATAAAATAATTGATTTTTAATTAGAACAAAATCTAGGCAAGGCATGCTTCTTGGAGCTCCAACCCAGAAATCAACAACAATTCCAATAACAAGGATAACCTAACAACAACAACTATAATTACAAATATTTATTATCTATTTTCAATCTTCACTCCACTTTTCAATCGTAATCCACTTTGTAATAAATCAAACCTTAAACCCATCTCAGCAATCAAAGCGTCCCAACTTGAGTTGATATGCTTGCAACCTGTCTCAACATCGGGTAGAGATATGCCTCACTCATCACTTCCTTTTCTCTTATTGTCAAGAGTCATCGCAAATTCTAAAACTCATCTTCCTTCTTCTTGTTGTTTGAAAACTCAAACCATAATTCGTCAAATCTTCGCATGTGTAGAATAATTGGTTGTTGAATGTGAGTTGATCGGATTGCATGATGAGTCCGATGAGACCTTATTCGACGACAGCAAGTAGCGATGTGAATGCCATTGTTGTGATCATCTTCTACTTTTATTTTTAATTTCCAATTAACAATAATAATAATTGGTCCATTTTTTGAAGATGAGGTTAACAGAAGGACCAGTGACAAAAGTTTTACAAAGTGCAGGGACCAATGCCAAAATATGATCAAAGTGCAGGGACCAAACACACATTTAAACCTTTAATGTATAAGCATTTTCAATAGAAGAGCCAGGAGGATTACTCCAGGAATTAAATTTGTAAGATTAAAAATCACGACTCGGCACAATTAAAAAATCATTTTTTTTAAACTTTTCAGAATCATTTTCCCTAAAATAATTTCAATTTTTATCTATACCTACAAAACATACAAGTCCCCTTCTATAATAGTAAGTTGTTTGAGTACTTTTTTCTTTGCCTTCTCTTATAAATAGAGAGGATCCTATAAATACAACGAGGATCCGCGGTATTCTTCACTTCCCCCTCCATGACTCGAATCCAAGACCCATTGGACGTAGGTGAAACGTCTTACCAACTAAATTGCGCTTCATTGTGAAGTTGTTTGAGTACTTCACAAGCATGCCAATGCAATGTCTAGATCGGTAGATCCTGTATTTAATATACCATCTACCAGACAGACCTTTTATATACATACATGGGATAACACAAACAACATCGGTCATTTGCAGCCCTATTCATAAATCACACTTACTCTTGAAAATGATCCATGATGTAGAAAACAGATACACAATAACCATACAACGTACATCTTAATACATTTGTAAAAAGAGATGTTGGATTGGGTGCGAAATGTTGGAACAGTATATAACACAATAACTAAATATTATTAAAAACATCACAAACAAAAGGTTTATTACAGAAATTTCTAATCTAGTTTGACTCAACATAATTAAATACAGTAATGTCAAGTAAATAGTTTGATAGACTTTATTCCACGATAACCTCAATTTTATAACGAGTAGATTAGAGTCATAAGACAAAAGAAGAGCATGATAAAGCTCCACCCTTACCATGACAAGGTCTCTTATAAAGTTCATAATCCATGAATCTGTGGCTGTGCACTACAGGCAACAATAAAAGTTATATTACTCCGCTCTGGACTGGCCAGCACGGGAGGAGAGGATGATGCCAACAATGAGACCATACAACGCCAATGCCTCAGCAAAGATGAGAATGAGAATCATTCCAACGAAAAGTTTCGGCTGTTGGGCATTTGCTCTGCAAAAATAGTTCATTTTCAACATGTTAGTTAAATTCAATGCATTAAAATAGAGCTTAAACAGATTTAGTCTTTCAGAGTTAAACAATTTCTCTTTGAACAAATTGTTAAACTGTCGAAAGCAGCAGCGGCGGCAGCAGCAGCAGTGATACAAGTCTAACATTAAAATGATTTTGGAGTTTGTAATTGAATCAACAACAGACTAACAAAGATTTATACTCAAAAAAAAAAAAAGATTTATACTACCCCGTGCTGTAAAAGAGGTTAATGAGGTCAAATAGCTGTTTCTTCGTTATATACTTGCAAACAAGCATAGTCAATACTTATGCTATTTTCTACCTATAAAATAATGTCTTTTATCTAATACAAAGTAACTAGAACTAGGTATGAATATCCACCAATGTACATGAAATACCTAGCACAACCATATCGACTTATTATGTCCTCTGTTGTCAAAGCGGAAATGCGGCGCGGGATGCGGACGCGTAGCGGGCGCTATTTCGGTGGCGCGGACACTAATATATTTAATATTAAAATACTATGCTGTTGAAAAAAAAATACTAAAATACCTTAAACATTACTCAAAATTCATGAAGTATTCCTAATTTGAAATAAAAGCCATAAGTCTTAAGCAAAACATAAAACATACTTGCAAAAAATACTAATAAAATTCAAGGAAACCAACACTTTAAGACTCTAAAGCTTAAAGTAACAAAAGTGCAAAACATTAACAATTAACAAGGTCATCCTCCCAATTAACAAATTCTACAATCAAGAGATGAAGAGAGGAGAACAAAGATGGGTTCTGCGATCAAGAGATGATGAGATGAGAAGAGGACCCTGAAAACGGTTTTAAGTGACCCTAAAAACGGTTTTAATTACAAAAATGACCCTGAAAACGGTTTTAAGGGAAAAACGTCCGCTTTGACCCGCATCGCGCCCACTTCAGCCGCTTTCTCCAAACGCTCCGCCTTCGAGCACTGCGTCGCGTTTTACTGGTTTTGGCCGCTCTGCGCTGCGATAGCACTGGTAGCGACCGCTATTGACAACAGAGATTATGTCATGATACTAATAAGAACCTAGGAACCCACCCTTAAAAAGCTAGCGATATCAAAGGGGAAGAACTAAGCTACTTGAATACTCCACCAAACATCCCATATTACGATGCTTTATTTGGCCTTTCTAGTCAACCCTCCGTAGGTAGCCCTTTCCAGGACACCAGCAACCAACTTCGATACCAATTGATAAATATCCAACAACTTGGAGAACCCTCCCTTATAAGCTAGCTATCAAGGAGGAAGAACCAAGCCACTCCAATATCGAGCATCCCATACTATTCAATGCGGGGCTAAACACCCATAATACCCAAGTACCTATAACATACTACTGAAATTGGTATACTTCATCATGTTCAGTTCTCACATTTACATTTCAGAAAATTTACTAAATTACAAGAAAATACTAAATAAAATAGTGAAGAGTGGCCATGTGTTATGTGAGAAAAGATCATTCATCATTCAAATTACAAAAACTGAAAAACATAGAGAACACTAAAAACATTAAAACCCAATCAGAATTAAAGTCAAATAAGAATTTAGTTATTAATCTATGAAATAGACCTTATAAATTTATACGTGCTTAAATAGAAGTAACACGAAAGAGTTTAACAGAAGGTATACTATAAACTAATTTCAACAAATGTTGGAAGTTATTATTTATAAAACTTATAGAGCAAGCTTGGATAAACTTTTTAACATCTACTTAGGAAACTAAAATTAAAATAGTCATACTTTGATTATGAGTCTTCTAGCTAACAGTTTTTTCGCATAACTTGAAATGATCTTCTACATCTGAAGTCTCAACTCTCAACATTTTCAAAACCTCACTCCTCAAATTTCCCCATTACTGCCTATAAATTCAAAAGGGCTTCTTTTGTTAGATAAGAGTCCAATACTTATTTCAACCATAAAGCTTCCATAAGTTACAAGTTAATCCCAATTGGAGCATTGTAACTGCAAGATTATCTCCAAATTTTCTTCTTCAGATATTTGTTAAAACCAAACCGACTCAATAACTATAGTCAAAATCCAGTAAGTATGACCATTATGCATATTGTAGTACAATAAGACAAATGATCTCTATCCATGTGGCAAGAGGAAGGCAACACCACTTTTGAAACAACCAAAAAAAATGTTTACAACATATGCATCGTATCTTATTAAATCACATACCAGTAAAATCGCTCACTTTAGAGTGTAAACCAAGTAATATCAATCATTTATACGCAACTCAACAATAGATATTATACGTAGATAACTACTAATTCCTACATAACACCAACTCTTGATTTTGCATGAAAAATCAACTCATGATTAACTCACTTTACTAACTACTCAATCTAGAAGAGTCAATTCCTTATTATTGGTATATATCCTAACATCAACACTTCAGATTGAAAACATGTCTATATGCATGATGATGATACACATGGTTACTTCTTATTTCTTAAATTACGATTAGTGTCTATGTGTCAGTGTCGTGTCCTGTGTCTGTGTCAAATCAAATCAGTTACGAAATCAAAACGAAAAAAAGGTATATGGAGAGAATGAAATACCTAACACCAGCATCACCAACAACACCAATAGCCATGCCAGCAGACAAGCCAGCAAGACCACAAGCAAGACCAGAAGAAAGATGAGCATACCCATCAAAAAGGTAATAAGATTTAGCCTTAGGGTTAATCCCAGTACTAATAATAACAGCAATAATCAAACCATAAATACCCAAAACACCAGCCATAACAACAGGAACGATCGATTTCATAACAAGTTCAGGTCTCATCACACCCATTGATGCTACTCCGACACCACTCTTCGCTGTTCCATATGCCGCTCCCATACCTGAATAGGGAAAATTGAATCAAAATTGAATTTGAATGATTAAGAATTAATTGAAATGATTAAGAATTAATTGAGGCTTACAGGAGAAGATTAAGGCTGCGGCGGCGCCGAGGAAGCCGAAGAAAGGAGCAGTTTCATCGCCGCTGAAACCAGCCATTTTTGTTTTAGTTTTCTGTGAAAATGAGATGAATCGAGAAATGAAGAAGGTGATAGATTTTGATGATAGATAGAGATCTATTCTATTATTATTGTTTTTTTCTTTTTAATTAATTTTGGATTGGATCAAAAGGAAGTTTCTTGAGTGGACCCCCACTAAGTTTGTGATCACTCACACCACACCACATGTAACGATAACAAGCAAGTATTCACAAAATACATGCAATAACAATACTTCCTCTCGTCCTATTTACAACAAACAATTGACTTTTTAGATACATTAAATAATTTATGTATTTAACCAAGTACATAAATTATTCAATGTATCTAAAAATTCAATTGTTTCTTGTATAAATAACCGAAGGAAGTAGAAATAATAATAAGCAATTCAACCATTATGTGAAGACATCCCCTCAAATAATAAGCAATTCAAAAGACATCCCCTAAAAACAAACATTATATGAAGAGAAAGAATGGGAATGGAGTCATGTTCATGGATCAATTCTTTTTATGAAGGTAATTGAGTAATTTTAGATTAGAATGGTTTTGAAGGTGCATGTCAAAATGTTTTAGGGATATTTGATATGATGAGACGTATGTTTGAATCGGGCACGGATCTACGTTGCCTTAATTGGGGGCTATTGACCCCACATGTCCATTATTTTTCTAACTAATAAATTAAATTAAGATGATGACCCCACATACAATTTTATGTTGACGCCACAAAAGCTTGTTTAGTGCACTAAAGAAAACAATTATACAATGATACCTTTCGGTTACTATTATAATCAAAAAATTCATTTTTAAGGCTCATTCAATAAATGATGAATGTGGTTTAAATGATAAACTACATATATCATTTATTGAATGAATCTATAAAATGACTTTTGTTTATAATGTGGTTACCATGACTTTTGTTTCCATACATCATTTTGTATTTGGTTTATTTTTTATCCTTCATCCAACCAAATCAACTTTAAAGGATTCTAGAAGGTGAAACTATTTTTTATTCATTTTTATCGGATAAATTTTTTCAATATTAAGGTATTTTAAATTTTTGGATATACATTACTATAATTTTTATTTTATAAACTTTTGCACAATATTATGATTTTATCTTTATTAGATATAAATTTATATATTTTTAAAAATATTTTTTATAAACAACCTTGACCCCACTTATTGAAATTTTTGGATTCGTCCCTGGTTTGAAGTAATACCTATTTTTATGAACTCTTTGAAACAAATGAAGTTTGAATAAGCTGTTTAGAAGGTTTTTAAATCCATTATTTTGAAAGTATGTCTCACAACTAAAAAGTATTTACATGTTAGCTTTGAACAAAATCGTTCATTGTGATTTAGATATGAATTTATATTCTTGTAGGTTGGGCGGAGCTAGACATGAGTGACCGAAGAGGCAAACAATTTGATCATAGAGGCAAAATTCAATCTCCTAAGTCCTAATTGGTTTTGAATGTTATTTTTGGTATTTCCCTCGTTTATTTTTTTTGGTATTTCCCTCATTTATTTTATGTATAGATAAAATTTTAAGATCTATGTTGCATTTGAATTGCAAAACAGTAAGTAGTAGACATGACAATACATGATGAAGGACAAAACTTACCTACCTTTCCATAGGTCCAGTTTTTACTGTTTGCCAATAGAAATATGGCATGTGGATAATTAAATTTAATTTTGTTTAAATAATTTAACGCTGTTAATTTGTTCTTGTCAACTGTTTCCTCCTTGTAATCTATCAATGGAAAATCTACCAACAGTCGTGTACATCGCCACCTCCATCCTCAATGAACCAGATGCCAAAACATCATCCTTGAGATTTTATGTGACTATGGTGCAATCTATCAATTGACCTCCGCTATGTTACAAATCTATAAGATGTAACTATCAGATTAGGAACTCTCGGATCTATGGTTTGAGTGAAGAGAAGGGTGATGTCCTTGATATTTGATGGTCACCCAAAATCAATTTTTTTGTGAAATTGTTGTCCAAAACTTGCAGATACTGAAAAGATGATGATGAGTCTCAGAGTATGCTTCTCGTTCAGCAAATTGGGATATGCAGAGAAAATCGGTCTTTTTCTAACGTTTCTAATGGAGGTTATCAATTAAAATAAATAATACATGTGTCATATTGCTATTGGTAAACAGTAAAAACTGGACATATGAAAACGTAGGTAAGTTTTGTCTCATGATAAATTGTACAAAACAAAATTGTATTGGAAAGAGAGATAACAATGATATGTTAATTGTTGAATTGAGAAAGAATATGAGTTGCTTATATCGCATCGCAAGTCACTAACTAGTTAGTCAACTAACTAACTCTTTGTTATAAACTGTTGTGCAAGTTAGTTTGATATTTAGTTGCCTCTTCTTTCTGTTTTAGCAAATCAAAAAAATCTCTAGTTTAACATTTAGTTGCCACTTCTTTTTTCTTTTGCAAAAAAACATTGTTGGATAAATATGACTGAGTGCAAGGAAGTGAAATACAACTCATTGATCCCTATTCTCTATATAATCATAAAAAAAAGACCATTTTTCATAAAATATTTCTCTTCATCATCGCACAAATTTGATAGGATCTTTTATAAGATGATCTCCATTTTCTCCACATTATCATGTTTTTTTTTTATCATGTCCCATTAATTCTTCTCGGTTCAAATTTTTTTTCTTCTCGGTTCAACCCATATTATCAACCAAAAAGAATGATATGGTTGAGAAAACGAACATTCATAGACAGAGAAACATGTGTTTTATTTTTTGTAATTTTAAAATAAAATAAATTTATAGAAGTAAAAAAATAATGTATTGCAAAATTCATTTTTAAAAACACTAAAAAATAATAAGTGCATGTGTGTTGTACACACACATAATGAACTAAACTCCATTTAAGGTTAAGACTCAAACCGTGGATCTAAAAGACACAGGTTAAGAGACTTAAGTATTTTTCATTCGTGCCACACCACACAATGATGTTGAATAGTGGCAGAGCCATGATTTTATAGAGTCTGGACAAAAATTTCACATTTCCTGCGGATAATTTTATAAACTTCCCATATAATGTTACTTTCTTTCTGCAGATAATTGCACATTTCCTACGAATATACCTTTCCTGCGGTTCTTAAAATCCTAAGGAAACAATTACCCACGAAGGTATTACATTTACCTAGGAACCTAAATCCTTGGCAAAATCTGCAGGAAACTGCGGAATTTACACCAAAATCCGCAGGAAAAATGAGAGGTTCTAGTAATGGTTGGACTTGCTACAAAGAAAGTAGAAGCTGAGTCTGGGCTAGTGCTCAGGCTACCTGGGGGTGGCTCCGCCCTTGCTGAATGGGTATTTCGTCTAGTAAGTGAGGTTATACCACGATGGGGGTATTAGAAGAATAAATACGGGTGTGAATAGTAACTTTATTGTTAGTTTTTGTTCTATTAAAGGCTTGATTGTTATTGTAACTTGTAACCCATAATAGAAGAAATATGAGAGGGTTTTAAAAACTGGTGGATTTAATATATTGGTCATTACTTTTTCTACCCTATGAATTTTTCGCGCGTCCTATTCAGATTCTAAAATCTGAAATATTTCAACGTGTTTTTGAATGTTTTTATAGGGTGTTTATGCAGTTCGGATTCTAGAATTTGGACTGCATAGAGTGCGCAAAAAGCTTATAGGGTGGGAAAAGAAACAGTCTAATAAATTTTCGGGATTTTTGTCTCCACAATTATTTTTTTGGATGCAATTCAAATTATAAAATTCGAAAAATAAAAGATTTTTAAGAGTGTTTTGAGAGTTTTAAAGTACATTAACGATTTTTAGATTAGACGACCGGCGGTTTTAAGACCTTTCAACACATCTGTCATGTCATGGTTGTGTTTACCATCATCAACTTTGAGGCTCCAATCACCAGCAGTCAACAAGTAACCTCTCAGCCGAAACGGACACTCGCATTTAACCGAACCAGCTATCTCGCGCCGACTCTTTCTTTTGTACTCGGTGTATGAACCTCCCCTTTCACATATCAAAGTAACAAATGACGCTTCTTCCATTGCCACTGTTATCGGATTTACCAATAACAGTTGAAAAACCAAGCTTCCTAGCTTTCTCTCGAACCCACTCCAACAAATCATTCTGTGTTGCAAACTTTTGTTTAGTGGTAAAATGTTCTCGCTGGTCAATACAAACAACAACAACTGGAGGTGGTACAACAGGAGGAATAGGAGGAGGAGGAGCATCCTATACTTTCGAACCACCTAAACAAATTTCAAGTTTCGGTGGTGGTGGTGGGGGATTCTCGGATTTGGCATTTTCGGAATCATGCGCATCTTCAAGTAAAAGAAGCGGCAACACAATAAGAGGTTCATTCTGAGGTGGATCATCATTTGGGGCATTAACAGGAACAATCATGACTGAAAACAGTGCGAAGCAGAGTTAGAAAATGAACACAGTTTCTGTACTGGTGCAGTTCGGATTTCGAAATCCGGAACGCATGAATGCAGTTCGGATTAAGTATTCCGGAACCATACAGTGCAGATCAAACGGCGTGATCAAAAGTAAATAGCTTAAAAATCGAATAGGGGAAGGTTTATATACACGTTACTTTTGCATTCAGACGAAAATGATGATGTTAACCCCCCTTGATGGCCAGATTGCTGCTCCAAAGCATATTTTCGCCCAAAATGGAGTGTTTTTTTAGAGGTGTAGGGAGTGTTTGTGATAAAGGTGGTGTGCTTCAGCTAGGTTCTTGAGGACTATATATAACCTAGTTGTTCGGATTTCATTTTCCAGAAAAAAAAACGACTACTTTTCCTGCTCAGTTTAAATACAGGGTGTGCAGAGTTTGTTTTCCGGAAAGTAACCATTTGGTCCAGATTAAGTTTTACGATTAGTCTTTCACCCTGGACAAGCCCAAGCTTCACAAGTAACATGTAGCAGGGTGATTTACTAATCATTTCAGATTATACTATTCGAAATCTGTCCGGATTATATAATCCGGACAAAGGGTATTTTGGTCAAAATCATAGGGCGTGCGAGAAGGCAACATGGTGGAAAAAGCAATACTCTTAGATTTATTATTGTTGGTGATTTTATGGTTTTTTGGTTATTGCTTCTCCGCTTGGATTTTGTTATTTCTAGTTTGTACCCCTTTTGATTGTCTTAATGCTTGAAATGACTTTTTTTTATTTTTATCGTGTTGTATTTTGAGTAAGAGACTTATGACAGCTATCAATAAATTTAGCATCCTTCCAATCTTATCAGAGACTTGTCAAGATGTGGTTCAATTGATCATTTCATAGACCACTTATAATTGATATGAGCGAACACCTGCAAATATTTATTTTTTATCTAGATTTAAGAGAATAAAGACTAGTTGTAGATCTCACATTATTATTGATCTTTGACCATTTATGAAAGAAATTAGTTTGGTAATTATATTTTAGTTTGTTAACGCCGTACGTGATTCTGAAATTTCTATATGTATCATTGTGATTGTATTATCTTAATTTTAATATTTGAATGACACTTAATTAATTATTTTTTAAAAATGTCGACGGTGTGGAAAATTCCTCCTTCGATATTTTGAAAGAATAATTTGGCCTGAAATCTTGTTTCATGGCTTATTTCACATTAAATCGTTTTTTCTTCTATAAAATAAAGTTTAGGTTAGTATGATTTCGGACGCTCATCACATTAGGACATGTTTTAGAGTTTAAACACTGCTTGTAAATGTACTTATAGATTATTCACTAAAAGATCATGACATTGACAACGCGAGTTAAATCCACCTCATTGTGGTATATAGACCAACTACTTACCAACTGAATTAACAAAATAGTATACATATCTACTTTATATAGCCTACAACAAAATAGACTTGTGTTATCATTGGCTAAGTTCTAATAATATGTCCATTGAAATTTTTACCACATTTTCGAGCCTTCACAGTGAAGAACTAGTACTGGCCATAATTCCATTTCAGATATGATATGGTACGTTGTCTGAAACATGCATGATAAAAGTCCATTGAGAACATCACTCAAATAGTTATATGAAGCAATGGCACTTTAATATGGAAGCGTAACTATTCTTAAAGTTTTTGTATCACTTTGTGAGTTGTCCAATTTCCGTAAACTGTATAAATCTTCAATTGGAATACATACTGATGCCTCATGATGCCGGGGCTAGCTTAACGAATTGAAGATGAAATTGCGCGTAAGAAAAGTTCGATAGAAATAGTGCAGGTTTGACATCTCATGTAAGAGTGACTATTAATATATGTACCTTTTCTGTAAGGGAATTGGCTCACGAGTTGAACCCATTGCTTTGCAATAATGTATGGGCTTTTCAAGCTACCCGAGTTTCATCCGAAGGCCGAAAATTAGATTTTATTATTTCAGTTCAATTTTAATAATTTTTGTTTTATTTTCTGCGCATTAGAGTTTCCTTAGTATTTAAACACTCCAGATAGAGATGCGTTTTTTATTAATTCAATAATATTTCAAAGAATTTTCTCAATTTCTGGTGGATTCCGAAACCCTATTTTCACAAGTCTGTATCTTGCAAACTTATTCTTTTTTCTATCTAAGTTTAACGCTTGCTATCTTTCGTTTCCATCTGCATCATCTCATAATTTATAATATATCTTTTAGAGCATGAGTTTCTGCTTGCATTTCATCTTACTGTAGAGAGAAATATATAAATATACCTATATAAGTACATTTTTTATGATTCGCACACGGTTTGTGAGACTTAAGTTTTAATTCTATCATAGTGTATTTTATCTTTGACATTGCTATATAAATGTTAAACTACAAAAATGTAGGTCCATGCATCTTGATGAAGATTTCATGGTGCCACTTGCGAAAATCAAGGTTAAAGTCAATTGTAACAAAGTGTTTGGTACGTATAAGAACAGTGAGATTATAATTGGAGTAGAAGTGGAATTCAATGTAATGCTTGTGCAGTAATAAAAGGTGAGAATGGAAATCATTGGTGCGGGCACAGTTAATAAGCTTGTTCTTTACAAGTTTACATATATCAGAATATTGCCTTTTCAGTTTTGCATTATGCTTTCCCCGCATATATATCGGAGCAAAGAAGATAAACTTTTTCTTTATAATCTGTAATGCTTCACCACTATCATGCAACTATGCAGTCCAATAATGAATATCTTTCACCATTTCTTGGTAAGGTTTAATCGGTCATTTTGGTCAATGAGTGTACGTGATATTGTCAGTATAATTTTTAAATGTGTCAAAATTGTAATCACATTTTTAGTGTCTTTTTGTTAGTAATTTTATGAATGAAATTGATCAATGAAAAAGATTAAATTGACTATTGAAAAATAGATTTGAATACCAAAATGACAAATAAAAAAGACACATGTGGATGTGTTCGTTGATGCATTCAACATTTGTTCATATTTCGTCTTGACGAAACACTGTTTTGGTCATGGTAAAACAAAATTTCTTCCTCTTTCCCCGTCCCGTTCCGAGGTTGTCCCCTCTAACATGGCGCGGGTGGCTACCTTGGTTAGTCAAAAAGCCGTGTTGGTCCCTTTGTGATTTTGGCCTACAAAAGCTAGGGAAATTAACATGTTAATCCAAAATTGCAACTGTCACATTTGCTTAGGTTGATGACAAATAGCAACCGTGCACTACCACTCCTTTAGTATCTCTTAATAATCGACTCGGTCTCTGTGGCATCCTGTGAAGAATTAATGAACATCTTTCACTTATTAAAAGCAAAAATAAGTCTCTATCAGAACTTGGTAAACAATCTAATAAAGCCAATAAAAATTAAGGTATATTGCAAAACAAGGAGAATCACAACTTTTTGACAAACTAACACAAATAAAAGTTCATTGTGAATGCGAAATTTGTAAGTGCAAAACTTTTAAGAGGCATGTCTGTGTAACACAAGCAACATGAGATTTTTAATTAGTCAATTCCCAACGCGTAGTAATCGATTTGAGTTGGACCCTCCACTGAAAACTGACATTGAAATTCATCACCATAATCTCTAGATCAAGATCCTTCAGCTAGCCCGTGACCATCATAGCCATGCTTTCTCAATCAGAGACCCATTTAAGGCCCATGCCTCGAGAGTTCGTGTTCAAATTAATTACTTTTCCATCACTTTCATTTCTTTGTAGTAGTATTCTTTTTTCTAGTACCTAAACAAACCATTTCAAATGACAACAATTAATATGACATTAGTTAAATGAAGGATATATGAGTGGTGATCCAATGTCGTAAAGTTTTGAGTTAAGACATGATGCTCAGGTCTTTTAGGTCTTGATCATTTAGCTCATTAATGCTTCCGATATTTTAGTGTGGTCTTATTTAGCTCATTATTGCTTCCAGGGCTCCTCAAGAAATGGAGATTACTCCCGCTCCCCCACCAATTTGAACTAGACTCTTGTATCATTTGTTGGGAGTCCATGGATGTATCTGGAGCAATAACATGTCAATCATCTATGATCACTAAAAGATCGAGACATCTCACCTTCACCAAAAATCTTATGACATAAGTAGATGATAGAGACTTACCACTTACACTTGAATCCAACGAACTTGTCGCTCTAATTGCTCGCCAAACTCTCCTAACACATATATACAAGTGTTAAAAGTGAACACAACCTCCCATCAGATTGGGACATATGCTACACCTCCTCTCAATCCTATAATCATTTTAAACACATAATTAGAAGAAAATTCCATTGGTACAGCACAATAACTCCTTTGAGAAAATCATTGTTACTAGTTTTAATCAATCCAAACTTTTTAAGACGAGTAATAGAAATTGGGCACAGGCATGTCCACTATTGGTATGCATAATAATCAATCATCACTAGATAGAATGAAAAATTACACATTGATTAGTGCTTATAATTTCACACCCACAAATCTAGAAAAAGGGTCCAAAAAAATTCCATCAAGAGGGGTCTTAAAATCGGTTTTAATCATGGTGTATTGAGTGAGATGCTGCTAGAGTCTGGGCTCTAGAAAGTGAACATACATTACATATATCTTCATTGCCCTTTCAATGAAAAATGTTAAAATTAGCACCTATAAGGTAGCAATCATGGTTCATGTCCCCTTTGAAAGAAGCTTGTGATTCACACCTAGCTACAAAAACAAATAGTGAATTGGAAGACATTGACAAACCCCATTTGCTTTTTATTTATTTATTATATCTATTTTTTACATGTTTACTTTTATTTTTATTTTGCATTTCAAGTGAAGAATTTAGTTGAATAGCTAAAGAGAGTTTAGTCTACCGAAATCGCAAAATTTCACAATATGGCTCATGCTAAGTTAAGTGTCAAACATGGCCCAAATAAGATTACTTTATGAAAAAAAATTAAGTTAATGGTCATACTAACTAGGGATGGGAATAGGTCAGGTCGGCCTACAGAGGCCTACGGCCTACAGAGGCCTACGGCCTACAGAGGCCTACGGTCTAGTCTACAACAGGGCAGGTCAGACCAGACTTTTTATCTTAAATAGAGAAGACATATGCTTTTTTTAAGTCTATTTAGCTTAAAAAGCCAGGCCACTAGTCTCTCAAAAAGCCTCTTAAGCCTATTAGGTCAGCCTATTTAAGTAAAATGAATAATATTATTTATTATTATATTATATTTTGTACTTTGAATTAAAATATAAATTTGTAAACTTTTTCAATAATTTAAGCTTTATTAGTATACATTAATTTTTTGCATATATAAATGTATTATTATAAACTAGAATATAAATATGATATAATATATAGTCGAATTCCCTAAAACCTCGTGTTGATCATGTAAAGAGTGTTTAATTTAATTGAATTATTAGTTTGCTAGTCCATTTAAACTTAGATCACATTGTTTATTTAAAGATGTTCATAAGATATAGACTTTTAAACACGCTAACAGGTTGTATCAGACTTTCAGAAGGTCAGGCTCAGACCTAAAAAGTAGGCATATGACAGGCCGCATGTCAGACTTAAGCTTTAAGAAAATATGACAGGCCAGACTTATGTCTTGCAAAGCCTAGTTCGGCCTAGCCTATTCTCATCCCTAATGCTAACTAGTGCCTCAAACATTAGATAAAGAAAACAAAAGTAGAAAATTTTGCATTAAAAAGAATATTTTTTACACTTTTAAGAGTTTGACCGTACAAGTTCCAAAAATTGTTTATTATTAAGTCTTCTTAACTAATGCGTCAAAGACAAAGACAGTAGTTAGCATTTTCTTAAGTTGATTAAGGTGATTTTTCTTCACCAACCACCGTCAACCATAGATTAAAATTGCATAACAATTCAGAAATAAAGAAAATTTAAGGGGTAGGAGTCCTGTCAAAACAAAAGGGACTGAGATTTTTAAAGGACCCCACAAGGATCTCAGTTTAGTTGGTTACGCTAACCCCGTTATTCTCTTTTGCACATTTTCTTGTGATTATTTGAAAATAAAATAATTTATGTTTTACTCTGTAAAATTAAAGTGCAATAGAGATTGGCTCATTGGCATTGGCTAGAAGCTAGATAGAGACAGAGATAGTTTCTTTGAATTTGGTGGGGTCCACAAAGAGTTCAATGATGCATTCCGTTCCATAATTGGAGAACCACGGCCGACCACCACCACCGTGCTACGTGGAAATAACCTGTCCACATCATTGTCTACGGCAGCTAATGATTTTCTTGTGGTTAATCACAGTTACAGGAGTTTATAAACATTTGTATAAGTCAATGAATGTTGATTCAGTTAGTAAAGAGTTGTTGGCTTAATCGTAAGATCATGTATTTAATTTTAGATATGGATGTGATGATCCTTTTGATAGATAATTTATATGTATTTTTTAAATATTGAACCCTGACCCCATCCTGAACCTTCGAAACCTAACTTATCTAAACTTTTATAACAAACAAAAAATATTTATATACATGGTTGAACTTATTAAAAGTGTCATTGAAATGTTTCATTTCCAAATAGTACTTGATGTTAGAACAGAGTGCATTCAAGTTTGGGATTGATCTCACACTCGCTCAGTTAGATCAAATTACGAGAAAAAACTTAAAGAAATTCTTAGAAGGATTAGATGAAGAAAATTCTGTATTGAAATTGAATGCATTCGTACTTACACACTTGCTTGCTATGCCAGTTTTCTATATAAGGGATACACACTAGTTTGTTACACTTACACATTCAATTAACTATCCTAACTGAATTATACTTGAAATGGATATAAGCTATTATTCAGTTTATTATTTTTATAAGTGATGTCAGACTAAAGAAAGGTGGCCGATAATGGTGGTGGTCTAAGTGAATTGGTACCGCTAGCACTTCAATTGCTGGTAGTATTCATATTCTATCTTTACTTTAAAAGTTGATTTTGTAAAAATATTTTCTAAAATTGAGTTAGATTCATTCTCAAAGTCTAAAAGAAACTACAATATGAATTCGTGAAATAGTTTAACATTAATCATACCATTTTAAAATTTATATCCGAATTTCTTTTAAAAAAAATAATATCCGAATTAGCATACTAACAATATAGTTTAAATTGTTGGGTCACTGGGGGAGCTCGAGGGACCATCCACATTGAGGCTAGAACAACCCCACAAGTAAGAGAGACACCACACTCTTACCCGAAACCTTAAGGCAATGAGTTTATGGGTCCTCTTACTTATAAGATATTCAACCTTTACTCTTTTATCCGATGTGAGACATATTACTCACACTTGCACACAACAACACTCCCCCTCAAGTGTGATTCCATCACTTTATCGTGCTCCCCCCAGAGCAGAAGCTTTTTACTTGCTTGTGTTGCCGTTGCTGCACAAGGAGCCACTTGCTGCTTGTACCGTCGTTGTTGCTTCATGCGCAGCTGACCGACGGCCTCGGTCGCACCCTTCGTCGAACCGGGGCTCTGATACCACTGTTGGGTCACTGGGGGAGCTCGAGGGACCGTCCACATCGAGGTTAGAACAACCCCACAAGCAAGAGAGACACCACACTCTTACCCAAAACCTTAAGACAATGAGTTTATAGATCCTCTTACTTATAAGGTGTTCAACTTTTACTCTTTTATCTGATGTGAGATATATTACTCACACTTGCACACAACAATATAAATAAGGTATGAGCAAATTGATTTGACTAGTAGTTTCTAATTAACATCACTCATTTTCAAACATAATAATAGTTAAGATCTGACCTTCTATGGAGACCAGTTTGAATAAATAGTTTACTTTCTGTTAATCCTCTAGAAAGAGATTGTTACATTCTTTGTGTTACATTGTTATATGCAAAAAGGGCCGTAATTATTACAAATTAATTAACCTCCAAGCTATATATCAACATTCCTCAACCAACACACCCGTCTCTGTACTAGAGGAAAGACCTAAACAGGCCCTGATCTTTCACTATTGGTACAAATGGTCCATTCGTGTTGCAATCTAAGAAAAAGCAAGAAATTATGATTAATATTTTTAAAGGAGCAAGAATTATGATCAATGTATTAACACTTGTATGTATTAAACTTAAAGAACGACTAAAGATTTCACGCCATTGCCGACAATTGAAGTACCTCATCTATTGGTAAATGCATGATAGTTACTAATCAAATGATCTATATATAAACTTTAGGTATTAAAAAAAAATAGAGACTAGTTTTATTTTTCTTGTCTTTAACTTATGATGATAGTCATAGTTTTCAGCATTGCTCAGGTGTGTCTTGGAAGCACGGACATTAGACACAACAATGACATGTCAACATCGATTAAATTTTAAAAAAATGGCATAACTCAATGTAATCACATGCATCAGAGCTGTGTTTAGACACAACACGTATTGGATATCAGAACATACATTCGATCAGAATTGTCGGTGCAACAAAGATGTGTAGGCCTTGCAATTTCAGTTGGTTCCTTGCAAATGTACCAATGTTTATTTTATTTTATTTATGAAAAATATATACAATTTTGTAAATAGGGTCGGTTTTAAGATTTTGATGCCCTGGACGAAACAATAAAATTGTGCCATTTTAATTATTCCAATAATTTTCTTCTTACATTTTTTGTTTTAAAAGATTCATTTATAATCAAAGTTTTCTAAAAATATATTCTCAATATAATTAATCAAACCGAATTAAAAAGATATATATTTACATAGTACTAACTACTAAGTAAAAATACCACCAAAAAAAAAAACACCTAAGTAAAAATAATAATTTTGATGTCCCTAAAATAATGGTGCTCTGGACTGCCGCCCCTCCTATCCATTCTCAGGGTCACCCCTGTTTGTAAATATTTACGTTTTAAAAATTAACTAGAATAACAAACAGGGTGGGGTCGAGCAAAATGAGTTCAACTTTCACATCTTAGTGAACTAATGTTTGAATCCAACTAAAAGAGTTACTTATATTTAATGTCCGACATTTATTGAATTTGATTATATCTCCTTTAAATTTAATAAAATGAGTATGACCATTTAAATTGGTCAACAGTCAAAACATATTGATAAACTATCACTAATGTTTGTTAGAATGTGTTTGAAAGGAATAATATATGTCGTGTTAATGTAATTTGAAGAGTAATGCTAACTCTTGAAAAAAATTATTTATTATTTTGTTGGAGCTAGACAAGAGAAGGTGGGGTTATGGGGTAATCAAAGGCATGCCCTTAGGAGGAATGTTTTGGAGTTATTTTTTTTGTCTTTTCTTTGTTTATCTTCTACGTAAAGTTGAATAACAAATTCACCAATTCGTGACTTACACGTTGGTTGATCGCACTGTTGTTGCTCAACTTACGTTTTCTCTCTTTTTTTCCATAGTTGCTTCCTCAAAATACTTGTCGAGAAATGATTAGAAAGACCGTAATGGTACCTTGAATAAAATGGATACTATATTGGCTTGGAAAAAAGAAGACCATTTTATAAGGTATTGCGCATATAATCCGATATAATTATCCTACCATTAAGACTATACTATAATTAATGTGATAGAACCTGTTTAAAATATTTACTTAGAAAATATGTTATCCTAACAAGGGAGACAGCTTAGCTTACTGGACAAATTTAGTTGTTTGGCTAGAATAAGATAGTAACATCATATGATAAATTTAAAGCATAAAGAATTTTATTGCTCACGTGAGAAATTAAATATTTATCAAATGGCACGATGTTAAATCTTCGTAGTGAAGTTGTGAAGACGCACTAGATAAATAATTCTCATAACCTCCATAAAAAAGCTTCTTTATAAGGTCTCTCTTTTTTCTCTTGGTACAATCTTTATGGAGAATTATACTCGAGTTCTAGCTGAACTATAATTTTTAAAACAAAATTGATTATATTTTGGTAATGGAATATTTTTTTAAGGATAAGGGGTCATTGCTTTTCTTTAACAATGTACCAGGAAAGAAGGGATAACATGAGACTTTAAGGTATTTTATTTTATTTTAAAAAACAAAATGAATAATATCAAACCAAAAAGAGATCTAAACCTGCACAAGGAGTGCAATGCTATGACTCAACTGTAATTACACGATAAAATACAAACCAAGCACCAAGAAAAAACAATAGAACACCAGCTAGTAAACAAACCAAATCACCATCTAGGAGCAATGGAGGGAGTTTATCCACCGGTGATAGAATGTCAAAAGCGAAGTTTTTATTTTTGTTTTCAACCACCAAAAAGATAGGAGTTCACTTTATCAAATAATCGATGTAATGCCAATTCTTTTTGAAAAAAAAATGCGAGCGCTCATTTCCTTCTGGAAGGACCCAAACACAAGCCAACCATATCAAATGAAGTGAAGACCGAATTTTCCTAGAGTCACCTCCTAAGCTTCCAAATTGGATGAGATGATCGGAACTATGCAACCTATCAGCTGAACAACCATTGGCAAATGAGAGCCCAGATGCTACGATAAAAAAAAAACCACAACTCGCAAACATAAACGGGTGATCCACGTTTTCGTACTTACCACAACCACCCGAACAAAGAATAGAATGAAACTTTAAGTTGTGTGGTAAAGAACATATATAACTAATAAGTTAACTTGTATCAAATAAACTAGTAAACTAAATTTATAGTGTCCTTTTTTATAAGACTCATTTGCTATTTTCAACTACATTAATTATTTCTTTACATGCATGCCCTTATTTATTATACATCTTTTTCTTCAATTAGAAATAAATATCATATGGAAAACATAAACCAACTCTTTCTCTCTCAAGAATAAAATTGTAAAAGCAATAGTGATTACAAACACTTTAATATAAATATCCATTTTCTTAATTCCCGTAATTTTAGCAAAAAAGTCTTATATATAGGGACAAAGTTAAGGAAAAGCAACATACTATAACACTAATATTTGAGGGCTATCATCCATTCCATTTACTAATATTTGAGAATACTAATGTTGATGTAGTATATTATATTGATATGCCTCCAAAATATTTGTGCCTATAACAAAGAAGTGCCCTGGCTCTGACTTAACAGAAAGGTCAGTTTTGAGTGTTTTTCTCTATTGCGCCAACTTCGCATGTTCTTATTTGATAAAGATTGCAAACTCACCGCCCAAAGATGAATGCGTTTCTGTCAATAAAAAATGTGCAAGCTTTTCTAGACTTTGTTTTGAGAATTAAAAGGGAAAGAGAAGTGAGTATTTTCGGAGGATAGAATGGTGGTGTTGTCTTCATGGGTGTTGATGATAGGGTTTGGTTAGGTGTTGTGTGTATGGTGGTCTTTTATGGATGTTCCGCCTATATACGGTGCCTTTTCGTAGTGTCTGAATTACCAGTATCTGTTTGTCTTGAGCAAGGATCTTGGTATTAAATAAATTTTGTTGTTAATTTTTTTTTATATTCTGGATGGAGAAATCAACCAATGTATTGCCCATTCTACTTGGAGGGTTATAAAGGGTTTAAAAAAAAAAAAATTCAATTATCTTCCTCTTTTTAAAATAATTCAAAGCAAAAGAATATCAATTATAAGTATAATTTTGCTCCTCATTCCCTTTTTTTCTCAAACAAGTTGAGAACTTCCACTTCATTTTCCTTTTCATCCCCTCCCTTTTGTTCTAACTCCCAAACAATACCTTAAGATATTTATGCACAACTATTCGAGCATAAGCTAAGTCGAGTAGTAATGTTTGAGCTTTGTTGATTCCAAAATATAAAAGTTTAAGCTTCGCTCATCTACTTATTTCCATGTCCATATGGGAGTAGTTCGACTTTAAGAAATGGAATGGATGATAGCCCTCAAATATTAGTATTCTCATCTATTCTCTAATTATGCGACACCCTAACCATTTGACACATCAACATACTTTTATCTTTCTGCGTCTTTTGTAACAAAAAAAATCATATTTAAAGGAGAGACAAAATGATCTTGATGAAATGATGGATATGGTATATGCATGCTCTAATATTTGCCTCTCATCTCTTTCACTATATATAGTTTCATCGTAATTTGGTGAAATTGTATGATGAAAGAAGGATGGAGTTTGGATTGCATGTTGAACCTCGTAAGGGACAGAAGGAAAATGCTGTTTTGTGTTGACTCTAGTTGACCACACTTAAATAGGTAAGTTTTAAAGCTAGCTTACCAATATGAATGACCTTGTGTCTAATTATCATTGTACCACATTTCAGCCTATAACACTAATGGATACTTAAGATAATTAGAGACACTTGTAATTTGGTAGCAAATATCACTTAGGGTTTGGGATGTTACACCACAAGCCCTCACAAACCTGCAAAAATAACCACAAATTATATGTTTGTGGCAGTAAAAAAAAACCCATATTTGAGTTGGTCACTAATATTGATTAGTTCAGACTACCACAAAAACCATATTTAGAAAATAATGTGGCGGTTCACAAATCACCAGATTTAAAAAAAAAATAGAAACATACAAAAAAAATTAATTTATTTAAAAAAAATATAAAAATACTTAAATAATTTTAAAATAGAAAAAATATTTTTTAAAAAATAGTTGAAAGAAAGTAGAAAATAATAATAATGCAGAGCAGAGAATAATAACAAAGAGAAGGTAGGAAAAGAAAAAGGTTACAAAGTAGATAGAAGTAAGAAATGGAGAGAATATAATCAAAAAAAACTAGAGAGACGGTAAAGAAAATGTTTAGAGAGAAGATGGAAGCGATAAATGAAAAAAGATGAGAAGAATGAAATATGATATATAGGATGTGAAAGGGAAAATTGTGGTGGCCTAAAGCCCTCACAAATTTGTGATTGCCAAAGCTCTCACAAAATTTCTAGGTAATGAAGTGTGTGACCGTCTAAGCCCTAATTAACAATGGACTTGAATTTTACAGTTATTGACGACGTAAATTGTGAGGGGTTTTTGCTAGTAATTTGTGAGCGTCTTTTGGCAGCCCTAACTCGTTTTAAAGTTGACGCAAATGGTTGTTTTTATTCTAGTGAAAGATGTAGAGGTAGATGTAAGGATGTCAAAAACATCCGCACTGGATATTTGAGGATAAACTCCGCTATGGGTACAGAGTAGATACTTTATTGGATATACATGAATGAAATAAATGGATATTTCAACTACCCGTTATTTAATGGATACATATGCGAATTTGATGGTATTCGTATCCGCGGATATCCATACCCGCTTTTATATTAAGTAAATTACATAAATAATCTTACCACCCGTGAATTAGTTAAATCAAGCAACTTTGTTTTTATTAAATATGATGAGCTTTATTTACTCTTTTTTTAATCAAGGATATTTTCTTCTTTTTTTTTTGAAGGAATCAAGGATATTTGCTTTTGTTAAATATGATGAACTTTATTCTTGTTTTTGTTGAATCAAAGAACTTTGTTTTTGTTAATTTTTTTTTTTATAGAAATGAAATGTATGAATATTATTATGTTTTGGCAAAAAAGAAAGAAATGAATGTGATGAACTTTTGTTGTAAAATTTTAGGTAATTACAAAAAAAAAAAAATTTTATAAAATAAAAGAATGTTATCCATATGGATATCTGTATATATCGGTGGATACCTCAACATCCGGGATTACCCGCTTAACGGATATTCGCGAAGATATGGAGAGGGTACAAATATCATATTTATGTAATGGGGCACACACAAATATCATACTAATATTCGCGTCCATGAATATCCATTTACATCCTTAGGTAGACACATGATTGTGCAAGAAGAATACAGAGTAACGAACTTCAAATCTTTTCATATCATATTTTTGGAAGAAAATGTCAAATCTCTCCTAAATCAAGCATAATGAGTTTAATTCAAGAAAAGGAGAGATGAGTATAGCTAGCAAGTAGTCGAGATTGTAATTTGCTTGTTCAAGTGAGAGTGGTTATTTCTACATCAACTATGAATGAAAAAATGTTGCTCATAGAAGAGATTGGTCCATATCTAATGCATTAACATTTTGGATGAAGATAGTGTCAATCTCTCAGCGGTTCTAAACACTTTAGCTCATTGATGCTCTTGTTGCCCTCCAACAAATGATATAAGAAACCCTGATTCATTTTGGCGTCGGAACATAAATGAAATCCAAATGTGAGACCCTTGTGTCAAAAGTCTTTATGATATAGGATGTGTAAAATCACACTTAAGAGAAAGATTGTTAGATTCAAGTTTGAATGACTAGTCTTAAATTGTCTATATGAATTGACAAAATGATAGATATACAAGAAAGATTACTCATATACTTAATAGTTAAAATTTTAGGTGGAGATGCGTTGCCTATCTTTTTTATGGTCTTTCAACATTTGTTGTTGCTCAAAGCGCTTCTACACATGCTCCTTAACATAATTCACACCCTTTGTAATTCGCAAGATTTAGAGGAATTTCCATTTAATTTCTAACGTAGTAATACCTATTCAAATTTCAGTCAACAAGAAATGTAGTAAGAAGAATATGTTAGAAAACATGAGTATTCCTCTTAAAATATTTGATGTATGATTAATTAGTATTTAGTTTAATTAATTTCCCGCGGGTGCAGTCATAGCTATGAATGTAGTAGATGGAAATGTGTGCCATTTTGTTTATTGAATCCTTGATGAGAGTTAGACATATTCTGCAAATGAAAAGGAAAAGAAACAAAAAGGAAAAGAAAAAGGTAAAGAATGTTAGGCAATGACGTCACTACATGGGGGGACAACCATGAAGCCATGCGCAATTTGATTTGCGGTCCTTCCTTCCTTACTCTTTTCTTTTATTTATTCTTTATAATTAATCCCCTCACACACTCCCAACAGAAAATTCTTCTCTCTTCTCTCTCTCTCTCTCTAATCTCCCTCTCCCTCTCTCTCTTCTTCTTCAACTCAAACCTAGCTCCTTGATCATTTTGTCTACTTCTCTTCCCTGCAGTACTTTTCTTCTTTAAACTAGTAAAATTTCTCATCAGGTGAGATTATAACACTAGCTACTAGCTAGTAGTATAAAGTCCATCAACATATATATGTTCTTCTGCAAAATCTCCTTAACCTAGGTTCATGCATGCATGTTTTTCTTTTCCAATTAATAACACCAGTACAATACTCTCTGCTCAAGCTCATTAATCATCGAGGAATTTGCTTTGTTTGAGTAAGAAAAGTATATAAAAACAATCACACAAGTCTTTTGTAATAAACTGCAATTAATACATGTAACATTTTTTTCATCTTTCATTTTTGTGCACAAATAGAACTATACTATAGGTTTATATCCACATTTTTCATATTTGTATGTTGTTGAGTTTGAATTAAATTTACCAAAGTTATAAGAAGGCTGCAGCTGCAAAGTCTCTGAACATAGTATTAGGTTTAGAGGAGTAGCCATAAAAGTAGTAGTAAAACATTTATCTCAAAATCCGTTAAGGAGAATGAGTCAGTTGAGATGTGACATGAAAATTCTCGACAAAAAGACAATAAAGTCAGAGTAGTCCCAGTTTCTGCAATGAGAAGAACCAAGACTCTAATGTCTTCATCTAAACAAGCACTATATTCCTCTACTTTTTCTCATCCTTTCCTTTGCTTTTCATCCAATAAAACGTTTCCTCTCTTTTTGTCCCTTCACTTTTTTCTCTCTTTCCACAAAACGCGTGCCCGTTTTACTATGATTACGTCACTCCCATCCTTATTAACCCTAGTAATGAGTATTTTATTGTCCTTAAGTCAGAAACCTAAGCATGCATTCTGTTGTTTCTCTGAAAAATTAGCACATTCTGTTTCCTTAAAAAGTTCTTTTTGATTGTTTAGTTAGATAAGTTAATTAATTAACTTATCTAGGTATTTTTAATAATTTATAAAATATAGTATATAGTATATAGTAAGGCCTAATAATAATGAATGGTAATGTGGAATGGGGAACCCCGTTTGTTGATGAATCATAATTCCCACCACCATTCACTAACACAAGACAACATCATTATAGCACAACCCTATACATGTCCGTTTCTTATATACCCTTGCTTGCTTGATCAAACTCAAGCCCTACCCTATGCCAAGCTCATGTGTTTT
>Ga0228710_1003423_pt1 | contig 25258 bp, 10 predicted proteins | sample MedpolnodulmetaG_FD_177995 | JGI IMG/M metagenome (GOLD analysis project Ga0228710, IMG submission 177995) | Root nodule microbial communities from Medicago polymorpha collected in Santa Monica, California, United States - pink nodules | ecosystem: Host-associated > Plants > Roots > Nodule...
TTTTTTCTCCTTTCTCCTTCGCAATCTAAACCCAAAAGTCTGTGTATTTTGAACTATTTAATTAGCTCATTGTTTAAATTTTATATAATGAGTTCCAGCTTCTGTGCACTTTGCTCATTGTAGTCTTTATTGAAATGTTATACATAATTCATTTAAACATGTCGACAACTAATAATATAATTTGATGCTTATATATGACTATCGAAACAAACCCGTGCATCGCACGGGTCAGGGTCTAGTGATGCTAAATCCACGAGTAGCCAAATTATGCACTATATTAATTTTTAAATATTGTTTATTTTTGTCAAAGAAATATATAGAAGAGAAACGGTAACAACACACATTCTAACACACACTTTTCAACACACTCTGTTTGATTGGTTAAAATTCACATGGGATCCACCAAATTTATATGGGACCCACATGATTTGGTGGGACCAATGTGAATTTTAATCAATAAAAAAAAAATGTTAAAAAGCATATATTAGAATGTGTGTTGCCAGCGTTCCTCAGAAAAAGGTGAGAGTCCATCCCCTACATGTTAGTACCAACTTAGTTGCACTTACAAAGGCAACTTGTTTAAACGTGTGAGGTATCTAGGCAGACATGTCCCGATGGCTATCGCGTTTATATACACAACACCAAAAAAAACAAACTGAGGAGGAGTAAGTTGTTGAGTTGAGAAGATATTTTGTTATAAAAAAATGATAAAGTAATAAAAGGTAGGTCCATCTAAACAAGTATAAATAGAGTCTTATGCAAATATAGTAGATCGTTACTCTTTCATTCATTATTTGCGTTAATCGGTGGAGAGAGAAAGAACGAGATTTAGAGAGAGAATATCTTGTTATTCTTGTTTTTGATATATATACAAAACAATTTGTGTAACAAGAACCACATGCAGAAATCGTCGAATCCTGTTCTTCTTCTTCGGCGATTTTGATTCAATTATCCATCCTTATGATATTGTTCGAGAAGTTGAGTTTCTCTCCTTATCTCAGCCGCTTCATTGCCGGCATCCTTCTTTTGATCTTTTGTAATTCCTTTCAATTAATTTCTAATTTCCCTAATCCTATACACAACCACCCTTTTTGATTCAATTTCATCCCCTTCCTCTTCAATGGACCCTAAGCTCTTTTTCTCAAATAATTTTCTCGATGGTTAGTTCTTCTTTCCCTTTTTCATTTTATTACAGAATTGTTTTTTTCTTTATGTGACTCTAATGCTGTGTTTGGGTGATGATGGTGTTTCTCAATAACAATGATTGTGTCATGTCTGTGATTATCTGTTAAGTTTTTTTTTTTTAATGATTTTCGATTAATTGTGCTATAATCAAAAAGTGATTTTTATGTCATTTACTGCATTGAACTTGTTTCTAGTGGGACAAGAAGACAAGGTTTTTGTTGTCAACTTGCTGTACTAGCACTATTATTAATTTAAATACACTCTCCATGGTCCATGTTTTAAGATTATAATATTATTGCAGTTGTGGTATTTGCTGGATTTCTTTCTTTAGTGATCTGGAATCTAAATGGCACTGATTGTTTTTACCTATAGACTTGGATATTTTATATTATTTTTCCTGAGCTTATGAGTGATGAATGATTAAATTGAGTGTTTGTTAGGTAGGTATAAGGAATTACTAGCATTTTAATTGGAAAAGACAAAGTGTTGTCAAATAGTGGCCTTAGCGCCGCTATAGCACAGCGTTATTTGAACAAGACGCTTTTTCCCGCAATCCGCGATTGACAACTTACCCTGGACTCTGGAGGGCTTACCACAAGTGTATTTAAGGACTGTTTTCTTTTATGATATATAATAGCATATCATTTTTTACTGAAATTGCAATTGTTGAGTCTTTTCAGGGTCTTTTGTCTTGTTCTATTAGTGTTTAGTTATTCCAATAGTTATGATTTTGTATATTGAAAAACAGGAAAGATTTTTCATTATATGGTTTGTTTCTCATGTGTTGGGATAGTTCCACTTCTGATTTTTGTGTATAATGGTCAGGCACTATTACATCACTCATTGATAGCCAACAAAGACCAGCTCCCTCAGTTATAGTTATTGGTGCTGGAATCTCAGGGATTGCTGCAGCACGTATTCTCCATGATGCATCTTTTAAGGTGTCATATCATTATGATCAGCTTTCCTCTTTATTTAGTCTTTCTTTTTACTTGTATTATGTCGGTGGAAATATTTTCTCTTGCTTTCTGTAATTTATTTTCATTTGTCATTTGGTCAGGTCACTCTTTTGGAGTCACGAGATAGACTTGGTGGTCGCATTCATACTGACTACTCGTTTGGTTGTCCAGTTGACATGGGAGCCTCGTGGTAAGTTCAATTTGCTCTATTGAATTTGTATTTATTGCAAACATAGACGAGCGTAACAGAATTTGTGCATTGTAATCATGAAATTTGGAGTTAGTGGATTGAGTAAGGAATTGATGATTTTTTATATTGATTATTTCTTTGTCGATTACTTTCCAGGCTACATGGAGTTTGTAATGAGAATCCCTTGGCTCCATTGATACGTTGCCTGGGGCTTACACTATATCGTACAAGCGGTGACGACTCTGTCTTATATGACCATGATCTGGAAAGGTAATTATCCATCATGTTTCTGCAATTCAATTTCAACTGTTGTATCTGAAGGTTTATACTGCCGTTTTTTTAAATAAATACATTAATACTAATATTTCCACTGACCTGTATATCATTAACTGTTATGTTTGAAACAATAAAACTACACGATCTTTTGCAATTCCAGTAGTAGTTTTTTCATACTCAATCTTTTGCATTTTCTGTTTCCAGTTGTATACTTTTTGACATTGATGGCCATCAAGTTCCACAACAGACGGTCATTGAAGTTGGAGAAACTTTCAAGAGAATTTTGGAGGAGGTAAGTTGCATATTTATTAGAATTTTTACAATTCACAAATGGATTTACTTGGTTTGATGAGTTGATAAGTCAATAATGCAACGATTAATATCATACAGTGACTCACAAATGGATTTGACTAGTTAGCGCTATTTATATATGAACCCAGTGCTATTAGTATCAGAATATGAATTATATGATTGAATGTTTTTTAGTTTTCTTTTCTCACAAATGGCTTTGATTAGTTAGTGCCATTTATGTATGAACCAGTGCTATTAGTATCACAACATGAATTATATGATTAAATATTTTGTAGTTTTCTTTTCTCCCACACTTTTCTTTAACCAATTCTCATCAAATATATTCAAAAGTCGAACAAGATTAAACTGATAAATGAAAAACAAAACTACAGGGGTGCTATTAAATACATTTAATTGTTTATTGCTTTATATAGCCATTCAATCACTTGCTCATTCACGGGCGTCATACAGTTACTTGCATTAGACACTAGTTTGACTATACATTTACTCTGTTTTCATATTGAATTTGAAATATGAAACAGAACTCAGATTTTATTCTGTTAGGCTCATGGTTAAAATGTTTTGTCAATTACTCAGTTTTCAATTATTACACAATTAGAGTAAGCACCATACCTCATTATATTACACAATTGTTAGGCCGGACGTCATGACCGGGGTTCGAACCCCGGTACCTCCACTTTGTGTGTGTGAGTTTATGATGGCTTTGCCATCTCATCTATCTACCAAAGAAAAAAAAGAGCAAGCACCATACCTCATTAACATTTACATGATATAGTTAAACTATTTTTTATTTTGATTATGAATCATGAGATTTATACAATTTAGGATTCGCAATTTAATAGCTAGGTAAGATATTGTCACAGTGCAGCAAATGGCTAGTGGTGTTTTTAATCATCAATACCGTTACTATTAATATTATTAATTTGATGTTGAATTTAATACCCTTCTGATAACTGCAGACAGGGAAAGTGAGGGATGAGCATCCTGAAGACATTTCAGTTTCTGAAGCGATTTCAATTGTGCTGGATAGGCATCCACAACTAAGGTAGAGATTAAGAAGAGAATAAATGTACAACCATTTAGGCTTTACGTTCCAATCTATCAAGTGTAATTGACTATGTTAACTGCAGGCAACAAGGACTTTCCCATGAAGTGCTGCAATGGTATATATGCAGAATGGAAGCTTGGTTTGCCGCTGATGCAGATATGATTTCACTGAAAACCTGGGATCAGGCAAGTGCCATTGTATTATTTGATGTATAGAAAATATCTTTTGGTCTCTGAACTTATATAAACTGTTTCTTTTTTGTTTATACTTTTTACATGGTTTTATTATACTTTTTACATGGTTTTATTCATAAATCTTAATTTGCTGATGAATCCTTCATTTAAGATTATTGTTATATAAATGAATAAATGACGAATCTTGTGAGTTGGAGTACAATAAACATAAATCTAAAACTTTAGTTTTTTCATAATGGTTGGATAATTTGCTTCATTCTGTTCATTATATAATTTGCATGCTGAGAACTTTGTTTTCTTTCTAAAAATGAAGATAATGAAGCGAGATAAATGAAGTATAAAAAACTGGCAACTAAAATTTTGTTTCCTTGAGATCACCTGTGAATTACTAGATGACTTCAATTTAACATGTGAGCTTCCTATGATAATTTTTTCACATGTCATTGGGTTATTAGGAGAAGGATTTTTTTGTTAGTCCTTAGGTTATATTCCTCATTTTCTCTTTTTTAAGTTAACAAAATGAGGTCTTACACGCCTATTAGTTATTATTGTTATATTATGCCAATATGTAGAAGGTCAACTTAACATTAATTATAATTAATACCTGAAGTATTGCTTACACTGTTATGGTCTCTAATTGTAGGAACATGTACTCTCTGGTGGTCATGGGCTCATGGTGCAAGGATATAAGCCAGTTATAAATGCTCTTGCAAAAGATATTGATATACGCCTGAACCACAGGTATGCTTGCAAAATTATATTCACGACTTAATTACTTGGTCATTTTTCATGATTTATGACAGAACGTGGAATAAATAGAAAAAGAAAGAAGAAAATATATTGATGTCCTGTTTGAAGCCAAGAGAGTAATAAGCACTTATTGATTAATTAGATGAAGATAAATCATAAATGTATGATTGGCGAAATAATAATCAATGCTGTGTTGATCTTTTAAAGATACAGTTAAATTGGAAGAGATTCTTTATTTTAAACAAAACTTAAAAAGAAACAGATATTTTGAAGATATAGATAAAACATCTGACTTAGGTTTCGGTCACTTGATTGAATCTGAAATATTTACTTCATTGATTTAAGACATCGATTCATTTGATTTAATGTTAGTTTCTAATAAGAATGCTTCAATGATTTTTCTCTTATCCCCTCTTTACAGTTACGTACTTGGGGTGCCAGATTTTGACCATTTTGTAAAACCTCACTTTGTAGGGTGACCAAGATATCCAGTGGCTATAATAAGGTAATGGTTACCTTGGAGGATGGCAGGAACTTTGTTGCTGATGCTGCTATCGTAACTGTTCCTATTGGAATCCTAAAAGCAAATTTAATTGAATTTGAACCAAGACTTCCTGATTGGAAGGTTTCTGCAATTTCAGATCTTGGTGTAGGCAATGAAAATAAAATTGCACTGAAATTTGACAAAGTGTTTTGGCCTGACGTAGAACTTATGGGTGTTGTTGCTCCTACGTCTTATGCATGTGGCTATTTTCTCAATCTCCATAAAGCAACAGGCAATCCGGTTCTTGTTTATATGGCAGCTGGCAGGTTTGCTTATGACCTTGAGAAGTTATCTGATGAGTCAGCAGCAAATTTCGTGATGTTACAGCTTAAGAAGATGTTTCCTGATGCTTGTGAGCCAGTAAGTTAACCTCTCATGTTCTCCGGATCCATAGTCCCTGTAGTAAGAGATTCCTTGCATTCACACAATCTGCAGATCAGTATCATTTGATCTAAAAAATATTTAGAAACTTTCGAAATCCAAGCCATCTTTTCAAAGATCAGCGGTGCTGATTGTGTGAATGTAGTGGACTTCTGACTACAGTCTACAGGGACTAACTTTTCCATACTGTCCCCATTGCCCGAGTTGAGATCCTCTCAGTTTTTCAAAAGAAATTGATGGTTCCATTTACGAGAGAGATAAAAACAAATGAAAGATTGGTGAGGCCCATTTGTAAAATGTTGTTAAAAATGAGTTCTACCAATATTTCATCTGCGTCCATCCCTCTCGCAAATGGAGTCCTCTATTTCTTTTGAGAAGTGGAGAGTATCTTGACCTTTCTTCCCGTATCTTAAAAGTTTGCTTTCTCATGTGTGCATACATCCAACTTCGGGGACTTGACTTTTTCTTTTTGTGTTGGACTAATGCAGGTTCAGTATCTTGTGTCACATTGGGGAACAGATCCAAACTCTCTTGGTTGTTACTCTTATGATTTGGTTGGAAAATCAATGGATGTGTATGACAAGCTTCGTGCACCCTTAGGTAATATATTCTTTGGCGGGGAAGCTATGAGCTTAGACAACCAGGGATCTGTGCATGGAGCTTATTCTGCTGGGGTTATGGCTGCTGAAAACTGTCAAAGATATCTTTGGGAAAAACAAGGCAACTTAGAAAGCCTGTCTCAAGTTTCTGCTAGACATGAAACATTAGGAACAAACTTTCCTCTTCAAATTTCGAGGATATGACTTGTTTTCATTTGCTTTTGAAAATGAAATCTTTTATTTGAATTTGCACATCACAATGGCAAAGGCAAAATGTTGGCCATTTGGATATAATAATCAATTACTGTTTTGGATAGTAATCTATTTTAATTTTTGAGTTCTTAACATACTATCTGCTTGGCATCTACTTTTTCAAATATTCTTTTACTCGAGTCCTCGTCAAGTCAATATTAATTAGGTACTAAAAAGTACTATCCATATATAAATATACATTTGATTAGACTCTTCAAAGTCAAATTTATATTTGAGAATAATATTTATAAATAAACTTCAATAATAATATTTCTCAAGACAAACAGATGATGTATCTTTTTCAGTTGAAAAAAAAAAAAAAGTTCCCAACCAATTGCTATAGAAAATGGATACGCTGTCGTCTCTTCGGGTGAAGCCTTGTATTATGTGATCACTCGCCCTTTGCATAAACCAGTGCCCAAGGGACACTAACTAGCATGATCTATATTAGTACTTTAGAATGAGCTTTTTCTTTTACTATAATAGAAACACTTTTTCTTCCTAGACTTTTTTAATTGCATTTTTCTTACTAAATTCGCTAAGGTTGTTGAACAAACCATTAGCTTGTTTGAGCATTATGAAAAGAAGTATAGAATATCCTATTGGGTTGGGTTTCAAGTGTGAGTGGTTAAGTCTCACACTGTTTATGAATGTGTGAAGATAATTGCTTTTTTGACTTTCAATACTTCTTAAAAACACAAGTAAAAGACTAAAATACCCTCAGCGGTAGTTAACTACCACTGACTTATAACTAAAAAACACGCCGGCAGTTAACTGCCGCTGGATTTTTTGGTCATTTACTTGTGTTACTAAAACACAATGAATGTCAAAAAAGCAATCTTCATGTGTAAAATATTAGATATATAAGAGTGGTGACTCATATACTTGAGGCCTTGTGATTTTGGGTGGAGATGGAGCGTCTTCATCTCTCGCGGTCCTGAAACATTGACTTGTTGATGCTCTTGTGACATATGACACCTCAACAAGTGGTATCAGAGTCTTGGTTCCATTTGGTGGGGGAGCGGGAGTTGGATCATGTTATAGAAGGTGGAAACTCACACTTTATAGAGATATTGTTGGGTTTCAAGTGTGAATGGTTAAGTCTCACATCCCTTATAAATCAGTAAAATGTTGGATGTATAAAAGAGACGACTTGTGTACGATGACTTAAGATTTTGAGTGGAGATATAATGTCTCACTCTCTTCTAGTCCTAAAGCATTGGATTTTTGTTGCTCTTCCACACACGCGCGCACGCACGCACCAGTTCACTTCAACATGTTCAACTTTTAATTTGTTCTTCACAAATCATATCCAATCACTTCTTCACAAATCATATCCAATCCCTTAACACTCATTTTCATGCATTTTTTTTGTCAAGTAGCCTAGCGGCCAGAGAAATTCACCTTAAATGTGAATAAGTGGGATGTCCGGGGTTCGAACCCCGACCCCTGCATATATGCATTTTCATGCAATTTATTAATAAACTAAAAAGTGAGTAATTAAATATTCATTTTTATTTTCCCTCAAAAAAATATTCATTTTTATTTTAGAAAATGTAATTAAATATTCATATCATGTCCAAACATTACACCCATTAGAAAATCGAAATAGAGATTCATGAATTCGGATTCCAAGCAATCAAGGAATACAAAATTCATAATATGAAGCAAAACATACAATTTAATTAAAAGCTTGATAATTACCAAAAAATTCTCTCCAGATGGCACAATGAAGAATACTATCCCAATTGCTTCGAATAAGATCTTTAGAATAATAATAGTTACCATCACCATTTATCACTATTCAAGACAGATCAAAAGAGTCAATGGAGAGTGGATTTTCCATTCAAAATAGCAGAGTAATAGGAGTGGAAAAGTTTATCTTGGAAGACCTTGGAGAGTTTATTCTAGAGTCATTTACTCTTACACCCGCATGGAAAATATCGTCCCCCCAAAGGATGGGATGATACTGTGGATAATCAAAAATCACAGCTTGTGAGTATTATAATTAATTAAATTATATAGTAAAAATTATTATAGAAGGGCTTATTATTGATGTATTCTTTTATAGTATTTAGCGACGAAATTAGAAACAAATTATATGATTTGTTTATCATATAGTAGAGTATTATCCGGTCCCTAATTTCAACTATTTTTTATAATTGATTATTTTTCATCGGTAAGAATATAAAGTGAAAAATGAAAAATATATATTCTAAACAAAGTTTGCTTCTCAAGTCTACAAGTTAAGTATATTATATTTGTCAAAAAAAAAAGGTTAAGTATATTACATATTATGATTATTAGAATTCAATAAAATTCTTGAAAAAACACATGTAAATTATTATTTTTTAATGTGAAGAAAATAGAAAGAAAGAAAAAACACACACGCGCATGCATACACACACGCACACGTACACACACAAGAGATATATTGACCCAAAATTAAAAGTACTTAAACTTACTCCAAATCTAGACCTTTGATTTTTTTTCCACCTCATATCCTTAATCTCACGAGCCTATGACAATTACTATGTATTATTTTCAACATTTCAACCCTCAGAACATAAACTCAGAAAGAGCACATTGTCCAAAACATTTCACAGATCTTCTAAGAACATTTTTGTTGCCATCATCATTTGATTTTGTACAAGAGGGAGATGACATTGGACATTTATATAGTGCGAGTCAATTATCAGAAGGAAGATTAGTATTTGAAGTGAGTGGAAGTAAATGCTTACTTGACTTGGAATTTGACAAGGGCTTATTGAAAATGTCATGCTTTCATGTCTATGATACAACAAAGATATACATGAGGAATATAGTGGCATTTGAAGAATGTCACATTTCAGGTCAAGACTACATTTCTCAATACTTAACTATCTTAGATTTTCTTATTAATACAGAAAAGGATGTGAGCATTTTAGTTGATAAGAAAATTATTGTGAATTTGATGGGTGATGCTAATGCAGTGGCTACAATGGTTAATAATCTCTGCAAAAATGTCCCAATGACTAGACTCAATTCAAAATATTTATCTATATGCAATGGGTTAAATGGTCTCTATGAAAACCCTAGGAATAAATATAAGGCTATCTTTGTACATGAGTACTTCAACACTCCCTGAAAAATAGCTTCTACTATTACTGTTGTATTGCTGGTTTTGTTTACTTTCAGGCTGTATGTTCAATATGGTCATTATTTGTATAATGATACAATTAATATTTTTGTAATGTGTTAATCCTTAACTACTTTGCAAGTTAGAGTGTCCCTTGGTGTAAGCCCTATAGGCCAATAGTTGTATTTAAACCTATTACTTGTATTGAATATTTATTTATTAATAAATTAAAACATTTCTTTATTATGTTTGTGTGTTAAAATAATAAAGTCCCTAAAATAGTTCATTCGTTTCAACGGAACATTAAGCATGACTTAATCGTGAGACATCATTAAACACAAGGACACTATTCTTAAAACATATGTAGTCAAGCTTTAATGTGAAGTGGGATAACATCAAAGCATAAAGACTATTATGTGGGTAGACCGATGATCAAATCTTATTGATAGATAAGGAGTTATTAAGTCTTCACATATATAATTCCATAAGTTCTTTCAATCGAAAGTAATTCTATATGATGTGTGTCATACACTAAATAAATGAGCATTTTGTTAGTTAGAAATCAAATTTTGGTTTGTCACATCGTGATATCCTCTTTCGCTATAATCAACTTCGTTAGTGCGTGACCTTTTTAATATGTGTGTGTGCGCGTGCGCGCGTGTTGAAAATAATATTTAATATAGACATTATTTATCAATTGTTAGAAATCTTAAAATAACAAAATAATATTGAAATAATACAAATGTAAATTAATTTTTTTACTTTTACAAACTTTGATTACACACTACGTGTCTTAATATATTTAAAACAACCAATATCGAATTAGATTGATAGGAATATGAGACCTAAAAAAATTCGGGGCTTAAAGCCCTTACTTTAGTGGCATCCCCTTAGGCCGGCCCTGGCCTATGTATAACATTTTCTCCTAGAACCGCCATTGATACACGTGCCATGTCCTCGATTGGAGATTAATTGAATTGTTAAGTTTTTTTTGGTTCTCTTTTACTTCCTCAATTTCTTTTCTTTTGATGTTTTAGGTGATTGCACGCACAAGTATTAAGGAATCATTAAAGTATATGGATAGTTGTACCGAGGATAAATCATTTCCCATCCTTTCAAAAACACCTTATCCTCAAAGGGAAATGACAGAAAAAATAGTAGGTAATTGCTCTCGATTGAACACTTTTAACACTTTAACTTTTTGTATTCCTATCAATAGCGAGAGTTTTTAATTTCTCAGATGAACTTCACTTCACCTTACTTATAAATCAGTTGGTCTTTGCTATTTTAATCAATGTAGGGCTAACTTTATTTTGGGTGACATTGTGGTTGGTGACATTGGCCAACCACAATGTCACAAGTGTGTTTCTTCTTTCTCTCTCACAATATTTTTTTGTTTCTTTGTACATGTGTGACATTGTGGTTGGCCAATGTCACCAACCACAATGTCACTCAAGTATTATCCCTTTATTTTCGACTCTCCGTCTCAAGTCCAACTACATCAACCTATTAAATACTCTAGTTTTTTATTTTATTTTTAAGGAATCTATTAAGTACTCCAGTTGTACCGCATTTGTCTCTTACACTTTTTTTTATAAGCCGTTTCATCTTGAGTACTCAATTCACAATTTTTTTTAAGGAACTTAAGTCATGACTTATTTCTTGTGTTTTAGCAATATTAGCATTAACAGTTGAGTTGGTCCTTATATACTAAAGTCACAGCTAACTAAAGAGACTAATTGATTTAAGTGAAATAGTTATCACACATTACCTACAATAATAAAGACTAAAGGGTTTATAAATAAGTTTTGTTTTGTTACAACGATAAACGCAAGAAGAAGAAAAAAGAACAAACGGACAAAACAAAGCTAACTATTCCCTAAGGAATAAAGTGCTAGCGGCAGCACTTATGAGAAGATTGACAAGACCAATAGGGGGTGACTCATGAAGAAGCGGGTCAATATCAGAAGAAGCTTCAAGCTTTGCCATGAAATCTTCACACTGATTCCCCTCTCTAAGAGTGTGTGAAACCGTAACATTGGTGTGGTGAAGCAATTGTTTTATGTCTTGGATGAGAACAACATAGATATGATATCTCTTAGTGGGGCCATTAATAAGATTAATGCAAACAAGAGGATCAGAATAACAAGCAATCTCTGCATAACCCAAATCCTTCGCCATGATCAGTCCATGATAGATAGCAGAAAGTTCAGCCAACAAGATGTAATCTGAACTTGGAATGAAATCAGAGAAGCCCGCAAGAAACAAACCTATTTCATTACGCAAGACTCCGCCAAACCCGGTCCTAATAGGATTGTCATGGCAGTTACCATCCACATTAAGAATAACACCCAAATAATTATTATTATTCCATCTGATGTATCTGTTAGCTGTAACAACAAAAAAAGAACAATGCTCTCAATCGAATTCTTGATGTTGCAATTCAGGCCTTGTAAAAACCAAATTTCACCACCCAAACACATAAGATTCTGATGGCGCCATGACCACCAAACTCCAACATAAAAAGCGATAGCTTGAGGACCCTTAGCTTCCTCTCTAAGCCAATCATAAGCATCAATAGAAGAGAAGAATTTAGAATTGGTGAAGCATATGTGGTGCCATAACATAACGGAGAAAGTACAGTCACAAACACAATGGAGAAATGTCTCGTTATGAAGACCGCAACGAGAGCATATAACATAAGGAGCTATATTCCTATGATTCAAAAGAGATAAAATTGGTACCACATTATGACAAACCAACCAAAATAAGTGGATGCGAAATCCAATTAGTTTTAACTTTTTAAATCATGAACCCTAAATTTAGACTATGTATGCAAAAAGGGTTGCAATTTTAAGTAGGATTAAAAATAAGTATGATATGATATGATATGTTAGTTATATATATTTTTTAAGAATGATTAGTCAGTTAAAAATACAAGGCTTAAGCTTGCTATAAGTTTCTAGACGACTAGTATTACTTGTTATCCTGCTAATTAAATCTTTATTATTATCTACTTATGTAAAATAAGGAGTTGAGTCTGAACTGGCGAACTGAAGTCACTTTTAACATTTTTAAATAAATTATCTTATTTTTCGTCAAAAAAAAAATTATGTTATTTATTTTAAATAGATTAACGTGCTAATAAATCAAGATTAAATTGTATGATATAAATCATTTTGAGCTCCGATCTGACTTTTAGAGCATCAAATACTTCATTATATGGTAGCATCTCAATTAGTTTTTTTTTGATGCAGAAGTTCCTATATGTTAGAAAATTATAAAGGTCAATGTATTTAAATTTTCGAAAAGGTAGTGTATGTTTCCTAAAAAAGAAAAAGGTAAGTAAATATATATATTAAACACAATTTACAAAATATATGACCGTCTACAACAGAGCACCCCAATTTAGATATTTAAATTGGTCCACTGTGTCTACATCATTAATTTTACAGTAATACTTAATAAACACCAATTTTCTCTAACACATCACATCAAAAGAAATTATTAAATAGATCCCACAAATAATTCTATATCGTTACATTTCAACATAATTTATTTAATTTATTAAGGTTTATTAAATAGGACCAACACAAAATGAAGAGAGAGAGGGTGCTTCCATAACCACCATTCTCCATAAACATCCATATATTTTGCTCCACAATGGAGTTGCCTATTTAATGTGGTACTAAATAGGTTAAACACCCACCATTGTGGATGGTCTAAGGGGATAAAGTTTGAATGTTACTCTTAATTTTTTTAACCAACTGTTACTCTCTATTAACAACTAACAAATGTAATTAATTAACTAATATTTGCCTTTAAAATCATTATGACCTGGAATCAAAGTGAAAAAAGAGTAAAAGAAGAATTTGAACATCATATCTACCCCGTAAGAGGAGACATTAGAACAGTGAATGATAGATGAAAAGCATTATTATTCATATGAGCCTTGCCAACAAAGTGAAAGAAATCAAATTTGTATGCAAATGTTCCTTCCATGGGAACGTATTCATTTCTTTCTTGACTTGCCAACTTTGTAGACAAAACCAATTTTGCATTTTGCAATTGCAGTTGCAATTGCAATACATGTGTCAAAGTCAAGCCACCAATAACAATAATAAAAAGTTCAACAAAATAAAAAGCAAAAACAAAAAAAAAACTGAAAGTAAAACAAAAGAAAACAAAAACGACACTAAAAACAAACAAAACGAAAGCGTTTAGACGCAGACGCTTGAAACTCACCGTAAGCAATAAGCAATAGAATTTTGACAGAGACTCTTTTTCTGTCTCTTCAATTTGATCAAATTCAAATTCTTCTTAATCCCTAACTTCAAAGCTTAAATCTTTCGCTTTTTGGGTTTTCCTTTCTCTCTTCACTTCCGATCGATCCAATTCTCTTCTCATGGCTACGATCGGACACAACAATCTCAATGCAAAATTGGTATTTATTTCCTCTGTTTCTCTTCCTTCATCTTTTTAAATTCCGATTATACCCTCTAACTTTGTTTTTTTAATCAGGTTCTTCTCGGTGATATGGGTGCTGGAAAATCTAGTCTTGTTTTAAGATTTGTCAAGGGTCAATTTCTCGAATTTCAGGTTATTTTCATCAATTATTTTGATTTGATTAGGAAGTTGTGTAAGTTCAATGGGTTTACGATGCATCATATGTGCTGAATTGAGCTAGTTTATTCTGATTTGGCTATGAGATTATTCAATTAGAAGTCGGGTTTTGTTGTTTTATATCAAGTGTTTCTTATTAATTACAATAAATAACTAATCTTGAAAGTTATTGAAGTCGTAGTAAGCTATGTAGCTGACACTGTAACACTTCTGATTAAAAACGTGTCTCGTGTCCAACATGTGTCACTATAATGAACTAATCAAGATGGTTATGGAGGTAGTACTCACTACTCAGTAGTGAGCCATTTATTACCGATACTTCGGATTCTAGTCTTGTCTGATGTCCCACAATGGAGGTTGTAGTTAGCTATGTAGCACTTGCACTTTGGATTAAGGAGGTGTCTGGTGTTCTACGTGTGTCACTACTGTGGTAATAATTACGACAGATAACTTCATGATGGTTATGAAGGTAGTAGTGAGCCGTGTAGCACTGGCACCACTGATTGAAGACGTGTTCAGTGTCCAACCTGTGTCAGTGTGTGGTTACATTCAATTGCTTCCATTTTCTTAAATTATTAGTGGTGTCAGTGTTTCATAGGTAGTGAGTTGTTACTAGTAAGTTCTGAAGCACGGACATCTCTTAGATTAGGTGTTTCCTGTGTCCGACACGCGCCGGTGTCTTACACTGACACAGCACCTACACATAAATTTACATTCAAGTAATTCATTTTCTCTAATTATCACCTGTGTCGACGTATCTGTGTCAGTGTCATGTCGGTATCTGCTTTGTAGCTAGTAAGTATAAGTTAGAACTTTGGAGCTTTAAATAATTGTAGTGTGGTGGGGGAAAAATACTTTTTCTTCTTTCTTTTCTGAGGTAGTGTACATTGATTCTGTTAATGATGCTTCTGGGTTCTGATCTTGAGCCCCGTTATTTTGTGGCTGGTGATGTGCTTTAAATGTATGGAAACATGTGGATTCTGTTCATGAGTTTATATGGTCTTTTGTGGTGCAGGAATCAACAATAGGGGCAGCATTTTTCTCGCAGACATTAGCAGTAAATGACGCAACGGTTAAATTTGAGATTTGGGACACAGCAGGACAAGAGCGATACCATAGCTTGGCTCCCATGTATTACAGAGGCGCAGCTGCTGCTATAATTGTCTATGACATCACTAGCTCAGTATGATATCTTTGCCTTTGTATATTTTTGAATACCTACTTCGTTGGGCAATCTTTGCCAGTTTTTGACTTGTAATTTTGTGCTGTTATTTTTTCTTATTTCTGTGTTATCAATAAAATTTTAACATGATGTTTAGTTAACAGACATAGGAAAAAATTGCTGCCTGTTTCAAAATTGATATGTTGAAAATGTTCTGATTCTGACTGGGTGCAAATATACACATGTGCAAAGTATAACTTAAAATGGAATATATTGAGACACAACTCAGACTTGGAAGTTTAATAAGTATGCTGTGCGGTATCCAGAATGATACTTATTATTTGATAACATATTATTGGCTCCTCATCAGGGAATAACATTATATTCCAGAAAAATTCTCATCACTATTGTATGCACAGGGTCCACTTATTCTAACTATGATTTGTACAAAATTTGAAAAATTGAGTATTGCATAATGCATCAACAACATAATTTGAATTTCTATAACTAAAAGTCTAAAACATCATTTTTTTCCTAAACGTGGAAGAGATCAAATATGCTAACAAGGTTCTTTCTTTTGTCTTGTGGTTGGGCTGGGTCTGGTACTTTTCCTTTGGCATTTTATTCGTCTAATTTCTCAATAGGGTTTAATATGATTACTTCCATCTTCTATTCACAGGATTCCTTTTCACGAGCTAAGAAGTGGGTCCAAGAGCTTCAAAAGCAAGGTATTAACTTATTGGTTCGGGTTTTTTTTTTCTTTTTCTCAAAGAATAGAATTTGATATATTGCAAAAGGAGTTTAAGCTTTGTATATAACCATGTGCAAAGTTCTGGATGCTACCTTCTAGTAAAGCATTTTCCACACCCACCAATGTCAATATCCCTCATGTTATCTTTTATGTTTTACTAGATATCAATTTTGGAATAAATTATTAATCATTTGAGGAAATTTTAAAGTCATGTTTTATAATAGAACAGAATGGCACATATATGAATGAATTGCACCTGAGAGATGATATCAGAAAGATTATGTACATGAAAGTATTGTGAACAGTTAGAGAGAGATTCAAGATTCCATGTACAGAGAGCCAGAGACACATTTAAGTTTTGAGTGCAATGAGTTACATATGATATTAAATTATTTGAATAAATATCTAGTTATTTTCTACTATACATCTTGCTAGAAGGACTCTGCTATCAATGATATACATTCTTGATCAAACATACAATAGGTACTAATACTTGTGTTGAAAATTTAAGACTTCGATTTTAGAGTTTGCACTGATATATGTATCACATCAAACATTGTCTGCTTTTGATTTTTCCTTTCTCTAGTTATACTTGGTTTATGATAGCTGTACTAATTGCTTAACTAGATTGTCAAATAATTCTGATTTTCAAGTTGTTGCTTGCAGGCAATCCAAACATGGTCATGGCTCTTGCTGGCAACAAATCTGACTTGGAAGATAAAAGAAAAGTGACAGCCGAAGTAAGTGTCATTATTCTCCAATATTGCTTTTTATACCATCCATGTTAGTAAGTGTTATGTGCACAAAGTATTGAAAAAAGAACAATGGCACTTGTTATGCACATGCTATCCTAGCACAAAGTATAGAGAAAAGAACAATGGCACTTGTTATACACATACTATCCTAAACAATGAATAACAGAGCTTCAGGGGTTGATATTTACACATGAATATTTGGCAAAAAAGTTAATCTCAGGCATAACACTCAATGTCTCTATTGTCAGATTTCACTAATCGGTCAATAATTCAATTGCTTTTGAAGTGTTTGGAAGGGATATGAATCTTTCTAACACAAGAATTGTGCAGTGATGCTGATTTTGTACCATCATAAAACTTCAATTTTGACACAATAGATGCTATAATGTTTAATTGACCATTGCAGCAAGTTTGGTAATTTCAGAGTTTATAGAACCAATATACTTTGATCAATAATCACTTTTCCTGGACCTACTGGTTTATTGCTTTCTATTCATTGATATTGCAGGAAGCTCGTGTATATGCCGAGGAAAATGGTCTGTTTTTCATGGAGACCTCTGCCAAATCTGCAGCCAATGTTAATGATGTATTTTATGAAATAGGTGAGTCAATTCCTATTATATATACTCTAGGCTGCAAAGTGTGGTTCTTATTTTAGCCAGAGGTGCGGGGAAGCTTTCTTTTGAGGGAATTGAGAAAATATCTGTCTCCACTTTACTGTCCAAGACATTGCTATCCTATCATTAGTGATTGAAGTTAAATTCATAATTCATCAAATCTTCTCTAATTAGTTATAAGCCATGGCGCTCAGTTGTCTGAATCTGAACCTTCTCATAATTCATAAAGTCTTCTCTAATTGGTTATTGGCCATGGCATAGTTATCCAAACCTTCTCATGACATGCCTAATGCCTTGTTCCTGAAACTTGTCTTCGGTCCATATTATATGTTGCCACAAATTCTCCCTTTTGTCCTTATTACACTTTGTTGCAACATTTATGGATTATTTTCCTTCTGTTCCTAGCAGGCTTCCACTTTATGTTATTGGCGTATCAAATATTATTTATTCATGTTATTGGCGTATCAAATATTATTTATTCAGTTATTACTCTCTATATCCTAATTTCTGTTTTTTCATAGGCAAAATGTTAGTAAGTCGGTAGTAGTGTTAGTTTTCAGGGTTGGAATCTTGAACCTCCTTAAAACTCATTTGGTCTCTCTTAGCTCACCAATCGCCTACATATGTGGGACATAAATATGTCGCACATATGGGACATATTCCGAATTTCTGTTAAATTTCATGTTCTAGAAATCTTGCCAATTGATCTACATTTTATGATCATACAATGCTTTTAAATAACGTTTCTTCTTCCATAAACTGCAAACGTTGATTACATTGCCTAACTTACAATTGCTTGTGCGAACAGCTAAAAGATTACCAAGGGCTCAGCCAGCTCAAAACCCAGCAGGGATGGTTCTTGTTGATAGACCTGCCGAAGGAGCTAGGGCTGCAACATGTTGTTCATAAGTGTTTAAGCTGTATTTACCGGCGTTCCCTTTTTAATTTGTATTGTTTTCAGTGGTTTGTATGTACTACACAGAACTTGGGTTATCACTGTTATATGGAGCTCCAACAGTATATGAATGCAATTTGCCACACAGAACTTGTTGGTTCAAAAATATCCCTTGGATGCATATTTGGGTCCTTGCTATAAATCTATAGTCTAAAATATCTGCTGGTTATTATTAATTGAAGTAATAAAATTAGATTTTGCCCGGAACATAATTTAGATATTCTCAACTCATACTATGAAATTACAAAAAATAATCAACATGGATGTAAACAAAATAAAACACCTTACTTGAATGGTTCTGTATTTAATCTAGAAACATATCCCCACTTATTTCTTACAAGAGAGATCATTAAGCAAAACTCATAGAAAGATGCTATTGAGTGAATATGTAATTGATGATACATATGATGAGTTGAAAATATAATGGTGGGATGTCTGAGGAAAGTAATTGGTAAAAAAGAACTTCAGTATATAATAACGCCTAAAAGAATCACTACGGCTCTATTTGGGAGGGGAGGGCTTTTAAAAAAAAGGAAGGAAGTAGAAAGAATGTAGAGCTTTGGGAGGAAAGGATTTTGGGGGTTTAGTTTTTTTTTTTTTTATAATAAAAATCCTCATAATTTGAGGAACTATAAAAAATCCTATTAGAGGAGTTTGGAGGGTTTTGGCTAAATTTTCTAAATCCAATCTATATAGTTATAAAACTTTTAAAGCTAAAAATACATTAATTATAAGTATTAATTTATCATTATTTACAAACACTCTCTCAAAAATTTTAAAAGATTTATCTATTTTTTCCCTTTATTCCCATTCCTCCAAAACCTCCCTCCCTTCCCCTCCAAACTCCCAAACAGAGCTTAAAGAAAGATGCACAATTTATTTTGATTTTTCTAAGTGTTTAGCTTACAAAGCCTCAGCCACTACACTAGGTTGAATTAATTGCAGAGATATAGTACCTAATTACATAATCTACTTTATTTGATTACTCTTTCAAATGTTAAATAGCAGAATTTTAATTTCTCAAATTAATAACAATAATAATAGTTTAATTGCCATGCAATACCAATTTTGTAAAATATACACCGTCATACAATTAAAATTCATTATCTAACGGTGGCAATTGGCAGCCTACTTTACAACAATCTTTTAAATATAATATCGTATACTATTTTTTTTATGTTAGCGTAAAATTAGTTTACATTAACAATGCATATTATTTTTTCTCTGATAACAAAAAATTGATAAGTTTTTCCTTAAAAAAAATAAATTGATAAGTTTTATTCAATTATTTTATAAAAATCTAGTTATTTAATTTGATTTGGTAAAATTGAGAAAATTGAAATTTTGTGATTTAAATGAATGATGAAATTGAAAGGAAAAATGATTATGTCAAAATGTAGTAGTGTGTGTATATTATAAAAGTTATTAACGAAGTTTGTACAAAAGAAATTATTAATGAAGTAAAATTTTTTGCACCCCTGATCCAGGATCCTAGATCGCCACCGAATAAAACATCTAAATACACCCAACATAACATAGGGAGATCAATTACACATTAAATTCAAGAGGCCCCATATATTAAATACAGCACACAAATAAAGGGAACCCATTTCCTGTCAAAACAAAATAAAGGAAAGGATGGAAAAAGACACATAATCTCCTAGCTCATAAATCATAACTCTACAGTGGGCAGAGGAGGTTATTGGTTGCAAAGTTAGTAGATAGATATGATTTTTTGACCAATATTAATATAGCGATGACATAAGTAGAAATAAAATTTATCACGAACTTAACGGTTAACAAATGAAAATCACTTCTTTTCTTCTAAACTTTTAAAATAATCTCTTTGGTCTTTGGTCAATAAAAATTGATGTATTTGATTTTAAATATAGACAAGATAAATACATTTTTGTTGACGGAGATTTCTCTTATAAATATGACGGAGAGAGTGTTGCTTGATGTTGAAATATTGCTTAGTTTTGATGTTAATTAGATCCACAAAATTGTATTTGCTAATACACATATACAATGAAGTTTTTTAAATTCTAGAGGGGCCAAAACCTCTAGCAAAAGAAAGATGTAAATATATCTTGTGTAGAAAAATAATGTGGTGGAAAGGATCCCATATCAATAGACAAATCAATGGCATAATGCTCTCATATTGTGAAGGCACAAGTCATCTCAATTTTCAAAAGATAAAAATATGAATTTTTGAAAACAATGTATCATGAAGTCCAAATAAGAGAGCATCATTATATATCATGCAGCTGTACAATCTCAGAAGTTGAAGGATCATCACCTAACTAATTAAATAGCATTCGTGATCCCACACAATTGAGACCAAGATCCCACTGAAAGTTGTCTCTTATGTGTCATCTATTAGATCGTGAAAATGAACATTTTGGACTTTACCCCACAAAATAGCAAAAGGGTATGCGGTTTTTGCATTCTAAATACGAGACACAACATCATTGTTTTACTTTTCTCAAGAACAAAAAAAAATCATTGTTTTGCTGAATTTGCAGCAATTTTTTTTCCTCTTCCGTCTATCCGTAGACGTAGTAACAAACACCACTTGAAAATTCGCACGTACATGATAGATCTTGAATTCGAACCTAAAACAAGAAAATTATTAAGCTTAACAATCTCGATATGGCAGATTCTTTCAAAAAATACATACATACATACACACACACACACACACATATATATATATATATATAGTAGATTTTTGGTCCTTCATTTTTTTTAGATATATTTTAGTCTTTTTTCTTTTGCTTTAGCTATCTATCTTTCATCTGATCTGATGTTCATTTTAATCCTTTATCTTTTTGTAAAATTATACAAATTTCTCATTTTTTTTCCAAATACCAGTCCGTCCTTTTATTAATGACTAAAATGAATATCAGGTAAAAAATAAAGGAGGGAAACGAATAAAGAAATAAAAATGACTAGAACATTAAGTAAAAGATAAAGGATGAAAAATATATTTAGTCTTTTTGAAAAAAAATCATCTTAAAATAAAAGTTCATTGTTAGGTTTCCCATAAAGTTCAGTAAAGAGGTTATTAGAGTCGGATTCACATTTTTCATCTCAAAATTTGTCTCATTAGTTCGAATTTTTTAGTATGTAAAAGACACAGAGTGCTATTATTTGGTTGATACATATGAAAGAAAGGGAAAAACAACAAAAGAATACAAGAACATATAAGGGGAATCCGAAAAGCAAATCCCCCTTGGCCCCTACTATTCTTGTAAGCATATTTGGCTACGAAAGAGTGCTATTTATTATTACTACGAAAAAAGGAGAGCATAAAAAGAAAAGAATACGGAGAAAGACTGTAATGGGAGTAAAAGAGAAGATATGTAAAAGTGATGAAAATAAATTTTAGTTATGATAAACTAAAGTATAATGTGTATTTGAGTAAATGATAAACTATTAGTGTACAATTATTTTACATATGTATTTACTGATATTAGAAGTGAGAACAGGTTAGACCGTCTGACATGGGCCTACAGTTTAGCCTATTTAAAGTGTAACTCGGTCTAGTTCGTTTAATAAAAAGGTGAGACTCAAACTTTTTATGAAGGCTATGTAATTAAATAGAACATGTTAAGACATACAAAAAACCTTATTAAACCCGTCAGGCCGGCCTATGAAGTTTTTTTTGTATATAATAGGGTTAAATGTGCTTTTGGTCCCTATAAGTATGTCAATTTTTCGTTTTAGTCCCTTTAAAAAAATTCTTCAACTTTTAGTCCCTAAATTTTTTCCCATCTTCACTTTTGGTCTCTCCTTTAAAATAAACTCATATGTAGAATTAATATTTTTGAATAAATTTTTGCATAAAAATTCATAATATTATAAGAATTTCTCCCAATAAAAATTAATTTTTTTTAAAAAAAACAGGAATTTAATATGAATTTTTATATTTTTTACGGTTAAAAATTCATATTTAATTTGTGTTTAGAATATTTTAGAATATTCATAAGTTTGGCTTATTTTAGAATATTTTACACATTTCTACACAATTTCATTAAAAAATAAAAAAATTAAATTAAAAATAGGGACCAAAAGTAGTGAATGAAAATTTTATATGGACTAAAAGTTGAAGGAAAAATTTAGAGGAACTAAAATGAAAAGTTAGTATATTTATAGGGACCAAAAACATATTTAACCCTATATAATATATCTTCCATTATTGATATTGTTGAAGTTTTTTCATAAACTCAAGTCTTCATGTGATTTGGTTATTTGTTGCAAATATATTGTTGTGATTAGACCTTCGTAAGATTTTGTTCTTTAGTATAAGACTTGTACATGTACTTTAGACCTTCATAAGTTTGGCTTATTTAGTAGTTGAGTTATAGATGTTGCTAAGCCTTAGCGTAAAATAGACTTTCATACTTCACCAGACCTTTAAAAAGACCAGACCAAACCTTAAAAATGAGCATGTGACGGATAATAGACCAGACTCGGGCCTATAATTTTTAGTAAGCCTTATAAATCCCGGGCCGATCTAACCTATTTTCACCCTTAACTAAATATGTTGTCACATCGGTTAATAAATATGACAATTTATATATTTTTATATTCATCAATTAATATGACAACACATTGAATGTATGTGTAGAATAATTATGACAGAAAACACTAATTAAATTCTTTAAGTGTTGCACGATATCTTCAATACTAGTTAATATATTTTACACAAAATTTTAAGAAATTGTGATAAAATTCATAATTTAAATTTAAGGTTAAATATGTTTTTGATCCCTATAAATATATCAACTTGTTGTTGTAGTCCCTTTAAAAATTTCTTTGATTTTTATCCCCTAAAAGTTTTTCATCTTCACTTTTGGTCCCTCCTTTTACATAAACTCACATCTAGAATTCATATTTTTTGAATACAATTTTATAGAAATGTTTATAATAGAGTAAATTACACCCCCTCCCTTCAAAGATGTTTGAGTTACACCCCTCCTCCTCTCTTATGTTAAAATATACACTTTCTCTCCCCTCTTGTTCAAAACATAATAGAAAATATTTCACTTCCCTCCCTTGAGAGAAGCTTGAATTACATCTCCCTCCCCTCTTATGTTCTTATAATCTAACACACTTCAAAGAAAAATATTGTGTGTCCATTTTAATATAATCAAAATTTAAATACATATTTTTCGCTATTTTTTATTCACAATTTCATTAACATATAGTTTTAAACCCTATTATAAAATATGAAACAACCCAAAATAAAATTAAAATATGTAAAATATTACTAAAGTCGATAAGTATGGTTTATTTAAAAGTGAATTGTATACTCCAAATTATAAAATTAATAACAAAATATTTAAATTTAATTATCATTGACTTTTAAATTATTAAGAAACGATTTCTTTTTAAATGGTGATTCAAAATCAGTATATATTATAAAAATATTTATTTATGTTAAAATAGATTAAAGTGTAGTGCATACTTAATTATTAAGGGAAGGAGTTGCAATTCAAGCATCTCATAGGAGAGGGAAATGTATATTTTAACATAAGACGGGATCAGAGTATAATTCAAGCTTCTCTTATGGGAGGAGAGTGTAATTTACTCTTTATAATATTATAAGAATATCTCAAAAAAATTAGAATTTTCAACAAAAGATGAATTAAATATATTTTTTTGAAAGAAAAACATGAATTAAATATCAATTTTTATATTTTGGCAGTTAAATAAAAATTCATATTTAATTCATGTTTTGTTAAAAAATTCTATTTTTTTTGAGGAATTTTTATAACATTCTACACATTTATGCACAATTTCATTAAAAAATACAAACGCTACACATGAGTTGACTTAAAAATAGAAAACAAAAGTGATGATTGAAAATTTTAGAGGAAATAAAATGAAATGTTGATATATTTATATGGACCAAAAATATATTTAAACCTTAAATTTAAAATCAAACAAGTTTTCCTCAAAAAAAAAAAAAAATCAAACAAGTTCAACTTGGATGGTTTATAATTTATAAGATTTATTGTGAGAAAAAAAGGAATAATAACTTTTTTTAGCTCATGTGAATTTTTTTTTAAACACTTGGCAATATTATTAAAATATTACATAACCAAATTATTGATATGACAATAGAAATATGGAATTTAAATAGTTTATATAAACTCGGTTGGAAATTTCTTCAAAAAAAATAATAAATAAACTCGGTTGAAAAGTTCTGTATACGCTAGAAACAACAACATATTATACTTCAGAACCACCAAAGAATGAAGCGTATCTCCACAAAAAACCTTAAAACGTTAAATATATGAGCTACATCTCTTATATATCCAATATGAAACTAATTTAAGTCGATGAGAGGTTAACAACGCACACTTGAACCAAACCCTCTCCTTCAAGTATGAGTCCCCCACATCCTATACTTGCACCATCACTATTACCAACAAAACATGTCTTGTTTCCTAAAAAAAAAAAAAACATGTCTTGTGACTACTGTAGGGAACATTTTTGACACAATGATCCAATACTAGGAGCTCCGTCCCGTTCCCTCCCGAAGTTGAACCAAAATAATTTGATACCATTTTTTTGGG